>ERZ747221.131-NODE-131-length-86820-cov-7.957414_pt1 | contig 86820 bp, 81 predicted proteins | sample MGYA00374949_ERZ747221 | MGnify/ENA primary metagenome ERZ747221 (study PRJEB28779, sample SAMN05720172) | bioreactor metagenome | isolation source: Anaerobic biogas reactor | place: USA:Washington, USA | collected 2015-08-08 ... | reverse complement strand
GCGATCGCGGAGCCTCCACCGTGGCAACGCTGGGCCGGAACGATCCGCGACCGCTTCGCCGCCGCGTGCGCGTCCGCGTTGACACCCGCCGCCGCCGGACTGCTTCCCGGGCTCGTCGTCGGTGACACCCGCGGTCTCGCCGACGACGTCCGCGAGGATTTCCGGGTGGCGGGACTGGCCCACCTGACGGCCGTGTCCGGTGCCAACGTGAGCATCGTCCTGGGCGCGGTTCTTCTCCTGGTGCGCGGTGCGGGGGTCGGCCCGAGAACCGGCGCCGTGCTCGCCGCGATCGCGCTCGTCGCCTTCGTGATCGTGGTGCGGCCGACCCCGAGCGTGGTCCGCGCCGCCGCGATGGGTTCGGTGGCCCTGCTCGCGCTCGTCGCGGGGCGGGAACGCGCGGCGCTGCCGGCCCTCGCCGCCTCCGTCGGTGTGCTGCTGCTGATCTGGCCGGATCTCGCGGCCGACGTGGGGTTCGCGCTGTCGGTCGTCGCGACGGGTGCGTTGGTGATCGTCGCCCCGGTGTGGGTGCAACGACTACGGGCCCGACGGTGGCCGCGCGCGGTCGCCGAAACGTGCGCGATGTCCCTCGCGGCGTACGTCGTCACCGCGCCCGTCGTCGCGGCCGCGACCGGCACCGTCAGCCTCGTCGCGGTCGCGGCGAACATCCTCGTCGCCCCGGTCGTCGCGCCACTGGCCGTACTCGGCTCGTTCGTGAGCGTGCTCGCCGCGGTGTGGCCCGCCGCGGCGGAGATCGCGGCGCGTGGTGCGGCACCGATGCTGTGGTGGATGCTCACCGTCGCCGACCGTGCAGCCGATCTGCCGTCCGCGGAAGTATCCGTGCCGCAGGGAGTTCCGGGGGCGTCGCTGGTGCTTGCCGTGACGGTCGCAGGGTGGTGGGTGACCCGGTCCGCCGGTGCGCGACGATTCGGCGCGATCGTCGCCGCGGTGGGGTTGGTCGTGTGGCTGACGGTACGCGCGGTGCTGCCGAGTTGGCCCGGTCCGGAATGGGTGCTGGTGGCCTGCGACGTCGGTCAGGGGGACGCATTGGTGTTCTCCGCCGGGGCGGGCCGAGCGGTGGTCGTCGACACCGGAACCGAGGAGCGGTCCGTCGATCGGTGCCTACGGCGGTTGGGGATCGGGGAGGTGCCCCATGTGGTACTGACCCACCTCCACGCCGACCATGCGGGAGGTCTCGCCGACGTCCTTCGCGGACGGAACGTCGGTGAGATCGTCGTGGGTGCCGCCGCGTCGGCGGGCGGGACGGCGCCGCTCGATCCCGCCGCCGGGTCGGGTGTCCCCGTCCGGGAGGCACGTGCGGGGGATGTGATCGCCGCCGGGCGGTCGACGCTGCGGGTGATCGGTCCACCGGAATCCACGTGGGTGACGACCGAGAACGACGGGTCGCTGATCGTGCTCGCGGACACGGTGGTGGGTACGGTTCTGGTGGCGGGCGACGCCGAGGCCCCCGGGCTCGACGCGCTACTGCGCAGCGGTGTCGATGTGCGCGCCGACGTGCTCGTCGTCCCGCATCACGGATCCCGGACGACCCCGGAGCGATTCGTCACGGCCGTCGGACCGAGGGTCGCGGTGATCAGCGTCGGCGCCGACAACCCGTACGGGCATCCGCACCCCGACGTCGTGGCCGCGCTGGACGGTTCGGGGGTGCGTGTGCTCAGGACGGATGTCGACGGGGATGTCGCGGTGGTCCGCTCGGGCGGCGGCGCGTTGGCCGTCGTCACCGACCGCTGACCGCCGTGTCGGCGCGGCGTGGCACGATCGAGCGATGAGCGACACCGGTCTGCACCTCGTGCTGGGAGACGAAGACCTTCTGATCGACCGGGCGGTCGCGCGGATCGTCACCGACATCCGTTCCCGCAGCGGCGCCGGCAACGATCTGCCGGTGTCGCGGCTGCGGGCCGGGGACGCGAGCGTCGCGGAACTCGCGGAACTGCTGAGCCCGTCACTGTTCGCGGAGGACCGCGTGGTGATCCTCGAATCGGCGGCGGAGGCCGGCAAGGACGCCGTGTCGGTGATCCTCGACGCGGCGTCCGCGCCGCCGGACGGGGTCACGCTCGTCGTCCTGCACAGCGGTGGGGGTCGGGCCAAGGCGATGGTCGGTGCGTTGCGTAAGGTCGGCGCCGCCGAACACGATTGTCAGGGTCCGTCGTCGAAGTCCGCGCGGGATCGCGTCGAGTGGATCCGGCGTTTCGTGCACGGCGAGTTCGCCGCGGCGGACGTCCGGGTGTCCGGACCCGTCGAACAACAACTCATCGAGGCCGTCGGGTCGGATCTGCGGGAACTCGCCGCGGCGTGCAGCCAACTCGTCGCCGACACCGGAGGCAGGATCGACGCGGCCGCGGTGCGGCGGTACTACTCGGGCAAGGCCGAGGTGAACGGCTTCGACATCGCGGAAGCCGCGGTGGCCGGTGACGTGCCGGGCGCCCTCGAGGCCCTGCAGTGGGCGACCCATCGCGGTGTCGCGCACGTCGTGCTGGCCGATGCACTCGCCGATGCGGTGCACACGATCGCGAAGGTCGGTTCCGCGGGTGGGGGAGACCCGAACGCTCTCGCTTCGGGGCTCGGGATGCCGCCGTGGAAGGTCCGTAAGGCGCAGGGGCAGGCGCGACGATGGACCCCGTCGTCGATCGCCGACGCGCTGCAGATCGTCGCGACACTCAACTTCGAGGTCAAAGGTGGCGCAGCCGACGCGGGTTACGCCCTCGAACGCGCGGTGCGGACCGTCGCCGAACTCGCCCGCTGACCCGCCGGCCTCCGGCCGGCCCGAGCGAGTGTATCGTTCGCTCGATTGATTCGAGCGAACGATACACTCGCTTGCTCGAATGGACTACCGGAACGGACGAAGGCCGCCCCGACAAACGGGGCGGCCTTCGTCCAGCAGAGCTTGCGTCGTCTACCGCGGGTGAACGTGCTCGCATTCACCGATTCGGGGACGTCCGGGTGAACGCGCGGGCACGCTCAGAGCTGGTTGGCGACCTTCGCGAGAGCCGACTTCTTGTTGGCGGCCTGGTTGGGGTGGATGATCCCCTTGCTGGCGGCCTTGTCGAGCTGACGGCTGGTGGAGACGAGGAGCTCGGTGGCCTTGCCCTTGTCGCCGGCGGCCGCGGCCTCGCGGAACGAACGGATCGCTGTGCGCAGCGAGGACTTCACCGACTGGTTCCGGAGCCGGTTGCGCTCGTTGGTGCGAATCCGCTTCACCTGGGACTTGATGTTGGCCACGCGTAAAATCCTGTCGTCTTGCTGGTAGCTGGTATGAAAGCTCTGGGTGCACTACGGCACGACGACCGACGATACCAGCGACGGCCACCGAACCCCAAACCGGTGCTGCGGATCGGTCTCCCGCGATGGCTCCGGCCACACCTCGTGAACGCGGCGAAGCGCCGGGATCGTGCGCTTCGGTCGGGACGCCGGGGTCAGGCCCAGCCGTAGTCGTCCCGCAGTCGTCGGGCGACGTCGTCGAAACGTGACCGGTCGAGGACGGCGCCCTCACGGCGGATGCCGTCCTCCGGAACGTCGAGGACGCGGTCGAGGCGGATCCACGACGGTCGCCCCTGCGAATCCCACGCGCCGGTGCCGATGCCCACCCAGTCGCGTTGGCCGTCGCGGTCGCCGTTCGACGACAGCATCAGCCCGAGCAGGGTGGACCGATCGCGGCCGACGACGAGTACGGGACGGTCCTTGCCCTGGCTGGCATCCTCCTCGTACTCCACCCACGTCCACACGATCTCGCCGGGATCGGCCTGCCCGTCGAGATCGGGCGCGTACTCGACCCGTCGTGCTCGCTGAGCGGTGGGCAGCGTCCGCGACGCGACGGGTCGTCCCGGCATCGGCCCCGGTTTCGGTGACGCGGGCGCGGACGGCGTCGACGGAGCATCCTTCCCCGATGCGCTCGACACCGCGCCGATCGCCCGATCGATCACACCGGATCGCTGGAGTTGCCGGTACAGCTGCGGTCCGCGCTCGACCGCCAGACGTCCGAGTTCCTTGCCCAACTTCATCCACTTACCCGCCACGGGCGACGAGCTTAGCGGCGTGTGTCGTGGCCGATCGTCCGGGCACCGCGCGTCTTGGATATTCTGCAGGGGTGACCGCGGCCTGCAGGGCCGCCGCCGGCCCGAGTCAGGAGCACGACATCACCACCTTCGCCGACACCACGTTCACGGACCCGTCGAAGATCCGGAACTTCTGCATCATCGCGCACATCGACCACGGCAAGTCGACGTTGGCCGATCGCATGCTGCAGCTCACCGGTGTCGTCGAGGAACGGCAGATGCGCGCGCAGTACCTCGACCGCATGGACATCGAGCGGGAACGCGGCATCACCATCAAGGCGCAGAACGTGCGATTGCCGTGGAAGCTCGACGGCGAGGACTACGTGATGCACCTGATCGACACGCCCGGGCACGTCGACTTCACCTACGAGGTGTCCCGCGCGCTCGAGGCGTGTGAGGGTGCCGTCCTGCTCGTCGACGCCGCTCAGGGAATCGAGGCGCAGACCCTCGCGAACCTGTATCTGGCTCTCGACAAGGACCTCACGATCATCCCGGTCCTGAACAAGATCGACCTGCCGGCCGCCGACCCCGACCGCTATGCGTCCGAGATCGCGCACATCATCGGTTGCGAACCGGAAGACGTGCTACGGGTGTCCGGCAAGACGGGCGAGGGCGTCGCGGAGCTGATCGACGAGGTGATCCGGCAGATCCCGGCCCCCGTCGGCGATCCGGACGCCCCGGCGCGCGCGATGATCTTCGACTCGGTCTACGACACCTACCGCGGAGTCGTCACCTATGTCCGCGTGGTCGACGGGAAGATCGTCCCCCGCGAGAAGATCAAGATGATGTCGACGGGTGCCACCCACGAACTGCTCGAGGTCGGGATCGTCTCACCCGAACCCAAGGCCACCAGGGGACTGGGTGTCGGCGAGGTCGGCTACCTGATCACCGGGGTGAAGGACGTCCGCCAGTCGAAGGTCGGCGACACGGTGACCACCGCCCGCGACGGTGCCACCGACCCGTTGACGGGATACCGCGAACCCCGCCCGATGGTGTACTCGGGGTTGTACCCGGTCGACGGATCCGATTACCCCGATCTGCGCGAAGCCCTCGACAAGCTGCAGCTCAACGACGCAGCGCTGACCTACGAGCCGGAGACGTCGGTGGCGCTCGGATTCGGTTTCCGATGCGGCTTCCTCGGTCTGCTGCACATGGAGATCACCCGCGAGCGTCTCGAACGGGAATTCGGTCTGGGCCTGATCTCGACGTCCCCGAACGTGGTGTACCGGGTGATCACCGAGGGCGGGCACGAACAGATCGTCACCAACCCCTCCGATTGGCCGGAGGGCAAGATGCGTGAGATCTACGAGCCGATCGTCAAGTGCACGGTCATCGCGCCCAGCGAGTTCATCGGCTCGATCATGGAACTGTGCCAGTCGCGCCGTGGAGAGCTCGGCGGCATGGACTACCTCTCGGAGACCCGCGTCGAACTGCGCTACACACTGCCGCTCGCCGAGATCATCTTCGACTTCTTCGACTCGCTCAAGTCCCGTACGCGCGGCTACGCGAGCCTCGACTACGAGGAGGCCGGTGAGCAACTCGCGGACCTGGTCAAGGTCGACATCCTGCTGCAGGGTGAGGCCGTGGACGCGTTCAGTGCGATCGTGCACAAGGATGCCGCGGCCGCATACGGCAACAAGATGACCACCAAGCTCAAGGAACTGATCCCGCGCCAGCAGTTCGAGGTGCCGGTGCAGGCAGCGATCGGGTCGAAGATCATTGCGCGAGAGAACATCCGAGCGATCCGCAAGGATGTGCTCGCCAAGTGCTACGGCGGCGACATCAGCCGCAAGCGCAAACTGCTCGAGAAGCAGAAGGAAGGCAAGAAGCGCATGAAGACGATCGGACGTGTCGACGTGCCGCAGGAGGCCTTCGTCGCCGCCCTGTCGTCGGAGGCGTCGGCCGACAAACCCAAGAAGTAGCCGGACCGAAGAAACGACGACCATCGGAAGGATCTCCCGTGCTCGACACCTGGCTCACCCGAGAACTCGGAATCACGTTGCCGCTGGTGGGAGCTCCGATGGGAGGCCGTGCCGGGGGAGCGCTCGCCGGGGAGGTCACCCGCGCCGGCGGTCTCGGACTGATCGGTGCCGCGCGGTACAACACGGCGGAGTGGCTCGACACCGAGGCGCGTACCGCGCGGGAGGTCGGCGGTGGTCTCCTCGGGTTCGGGCTGATGACGTGGTCGCTGCACGACGACGATGCGTTGCTCGACGCGGTCCTCGCCCTGGAACCGCGGGTCGTGACGCTGTCGTTCGGTGATCCTGCTCCGTTCGTGGAGCGCGCGCACGCCGCCGGTGCGCTCGTGCTGTCGCAGATCAACACGGTCGACGACCTGCGGGTCGTCGAGGCGGCGGGGGTGGACGCCGTCGTGGCGCAGGGACACGAGGCCGGTGGGCACACGGGCCGGATCGGCACGTTGCCGTTGCTGCAGGAGATCCTCGAGTCGACGTCGCTGCCGGTGTTGGCGGCCGGTGGGATCGCCTCCGGACGGGGCCTGGCGGCAGTGCTCGCCGCGGGCGGTGAAGGCGCGTTCGTCGGAACCGCTCTGCTGGCGAGCCCCGAGACCGTCGGTCCCGCGTACGCGCGGGGGCGACTCGTCGACGCGGGCAGCACCGACACCGTGTACACGGACGTCTTCGACAAGGCACGGCACCAACCGTGGCCGCAGCGGTGGGGCGGTCGCGCGCTCACCAACGCGTTCACCGAGCGGTGGCACGGTGCCGGGGCCGACGAGCAGACCCTCGCCGACGCGTACACCGCGGACGATCCGGACACCGGCGTCGTGTACGCGGGTGAGGCCGCGGGACTGGTGACCGCGGAACGACCGGCCGGTGACGTGATCCGGGACATCGGCGCTCAGGCCGACGAACTGCTCGCGCGGTTCCGCTGAATCGTGACGCCCCCGCCCGACCCACCGTCGTTGTAAGGTCTGCCTCACTCGATGAGGGAGGCAGTTCATGCGCGTTCGGATCCTGTCGTTGTGCGCGGCGGTGCTCGTCGGTTCGGCGATCACCGGTTGCGCGACCGACGACGGCGACACCGGCGGTACCGCGCCGGCGACGGTGGCTGCGGTCGACCATCTCTACGGCACGACCACGGTCGACGGGACGCCGGACCGAATCGTCGCGACGTCCAGCCAATGGGTCGACGCGCTCCTCGAGTTCGATGTGCAACCCGTCGGGTACATCAGCGCCGGCACGATGGGGGACGACCGCGGTCTGTACCCGTGGCAGCAGGCCGTCTCGGCCGACGCGGTGGAGCTCGACGCAGGCAACATCGCGGCGGGGCAGGGACCGCTACCCACGGAGGAGATCGCCGCACTCGAACCCGATCTGATCCTGGGGAACTGGCAGATCACCGACCGGTCGGCATACGACACACTCGCGGCGGTCGCGCCGACCGTCGCACCGTTGTCCGGCGCCGTCGACCCGTGGGACGATCAGATCCGCGCGCTCGGTGTCCTGTTGGGTCGCGAGGACGACGCGGACCGGATCGTCGCCGACCGCAACGCGGAGATCGACGAGTACGCGCTGCCCGGCCTCGAAGGCAGGACCGCGGTGCTGTCGCAGTTCTTGTTCGGACCCCAGCAGTTCGTGCTCGTGGCCGACCCGGAGGACGGCGCCGCCACCGTCTTCGAGCAGATCGGAATGACGCTGCCGCCGTCTCTGGTCGAGGAGGCCGGGGTCAGCATGGGCCGGCTGACGCTCAGCCCCGAGCGTGTCGACGCACTCGTCGCGGACCTGCTCATCATCCTCCCCAACGGCGGAACCGAGTCGGACCTGATGGAGCTGCCCGGATTCGACCAGCTCCCCGCGGTACGAAGTGGTGCCCTCGCGGTCCTCGACTATCCGACGGTCGTCGCATTCAACACCCCGTCGGCGGCGTCGGCGCTGTACGGTCTCGACGCGATCCGTCCCCAGCTGGAAGCGGTCGCCGCGGCCTGAGCCGCGCTCAGTGCTCGAGATGAGCGGCGCTCAGTGCCGCAGATGTGCGGGACGGAACTCTCCCGATCCGAGGTGCTGCTCCGCGCGGATCACGTGCACCACCGCGTTGATCTGCGCGAGATGCGTGAACGCCTGCGGGAAGTTGCCGAGATGCTGCCCGGTCGTCGGATCGATCTCCTCGGCGTAGAGCTTGAGCGGGCTGGCATAGTCGAGCAACCTGCGGCACAACGTCGCGGCGCGTTCGACCTCGCCGATCTCGACGAGGGCCGACACCAGCCAGAACGAGCAGATCGTGAAGGCACCCTCGGAGCCCGACAGGCCGTCGTCGGTCTCCTCGACCCGGTACCGCAGGACGAGGCCGTCGTGGGTCAGTTCGTCGGCGATCGCGAGGACGGTGGCCCGGACCCGCGGATCGTCCGGTGGTAGGAACCGCATGAGGACGATCAGCAGATTCGAGGCGTCCAACGCCGGATCCCCGTAGCGCTGGGTGAACACACCGCGCTCGTCCACGCCGTGCGCCAGCACATCGTCCTTGATCTCCTGGGCGGTCGCCGCCCACCGCTGGGCGTAGTCCGGCTGACCGTGCATCTCCGCGAGACGAGCACCGCGGTCGAGAGCCACCCAGCACATCACCTTCGACGACGTGAAGTGCTGCGGTTCGCCACGCACCTCCCAGATGCCGCGGTCCGGTTCGCTCCAGTGCTCGACGGCCTCCTCCACCTGGTTCCGCAACACCGGCCACAGGGATTCGGGGATCTGCTGCCGCGACTTGACGTGTAGGTACACCGAATCGAGCAGCGCACCCCAGACGTCGTGTTGCCGCTGCCGGTACGCGTCGTTGCCGACGCGGACGGGACGGGCGTCGTCGTATCCGGACAGGTGGTCGAGGGTGCTCTCGGTGAGGACACGTTCGCCGCCCACCCCGTACATCACCTGTAGGGGGTGGGTGGAGCCGTCGGCGGTCTCCGACACGTCCAGGACGAACGAGAAGAAGTCGTCGGCCTCGCGGTCGAGACCCAGCGTGTACAGGCCCCAGAGCGCGAAGGTCGAGTCGCGGACCCACGCGTACCGGTAGTCCCAGTTCCGCTCGCCTCGCGGCGTCTCCGGCAGTGAGGTGGTCGGCGCGGCCAGCAGTGCGCCGGTGGGTGCGTAGGTGAGGCCCTTGAGGGTCAGGGCGCTGCGTTCGAGATAACTGCGCCAGCGATGGTCGGGGAAGCGGCCGGTGGTGATCCATTCCCGCCAGAAATCCTGGGTGGTGACCATCTTCGCCGCAGCGTCGGCGAATGTGCGGGGAGGTTCCTGTTCGCCCCAGGACAGTGCCACGAACACCGAGTCCCCCTGACGCATGCGGGTGCGTGCCCGTGCTTCGCGTCCCTCCAACCCGAGCCGCAGGTCCGAGGTGAGCCTCAGCCGCGGATGGTCCTCGGAGGCTGCCGAGCACACCGCGGTCGCCTCCTCGTACACCTGCCCGGTGTACTCCCAGCGGGTGCTCTCGCGGTGGTAATCGAAGGCGGGTTCGCAGCTCATGTCCAGTTCAACTGTGCCGTTGACGCAGCGCACGGTGCGTAACAGCATGTGCTCGGCCTCCCAGTCGGAGGGGGTGCGCCGCTGAGTTCCCGGCCGCGCGTGCACGTCGTACCAGGGCCCCATGACCAGGGCGTCGCGCACCACGATCCAGCCGGTGTCGGTCTGCCACGTCGTCTCCAGCACGATTCCGCCCGGTAGATAGCGACGTGCCGCCGGCACCGTCCGGTCGTGCGGGCCGATCCGGAAATGCCCGGCGCTGCGATCCAGCAGCGCCCCGAACACGCTGGGGGAGTCGGGGCGGGGCACACACATCCATTCGACGGAGCCGTCCGGGCCGACCAGGCAGGAGGTGTGGCAGTCGGACAGGAAGGCGTAGTCGTCGATGGGCGGGAACGCGGTGCGGTGCTGTGCGGTCACGTGCAGTCGCGATGTGGGGGCCATCACTCCATGATCACTGCCGGGAGGGGGTGGCGCGGCCCGAACGCGCGGACGGATAGGGTGGACGTCGTGGATCGGGTCGCGGCATGGTGGGACGGTTTCGAGCTGTGGCTCGCCGGGCTGTCGTTCGTACCGCAGGCCGCGTTGGTACTCGCGGTGATGGTGCCCCTGTGCGGTGCGGTGGCCTGGTTGCTGGACCGCGTGATCGCCACGGTGTTCACGGTGATCGGCCGCGGCGAATCCGAACCACCGGCACGGACGACGGAGGATTGCTGATATGCCACGCTCCCGCGTGACCCTTGCGCTGATCGCGCTGCTCGTGCTCGTCGTCGTGGCGTGGTTGCTCACCCGCTGACCTTTCTTCGTCTCCGTGCGTTTCGGTGTTGCGGACACCTCTGCTACAGTTCCGCGCATGTCCGCTACCGCCGTCCCGAGCGTGCGCCACCAGTTGGCGCTGATCGCTGTGGGCATGCCGTCGGTGGCCGACGTCGACTGTTGTCGCTGTTGATCCACCCGTCCCGAGGTGCGCGGAGTCGTCCGCTTCGGTGACCGGATGCGAATTCCCGTGCGCCGCAGTGATCATTTCCCGGTGGTGTCCGTTGTCGACGGAACCGGTACCGGTCGTATCGTGGCGGGGCGAGGTGCCGCATCGGGCTACGCACGTGGTCGGCGACGTCGATCCTCTCCCTCGGAATTCTCCGTTCCGGTCGCCGTGACCGGACAGCCCACACAGGAGTGAACCCCCATGCATCATCACCGTTCTGCGCATCCGCGCTCGCGAGCCCGTCGTGCTCTCGCCGCCGCCGCCGTCCTCGCCGCCGTCACCGCGACGGCCGCGTGCTCCGGTGGTTCCAGTGACACCGTCGGAGCGGGCGGCACAGGATCCGAGATCACCGGCACCGTCAACTTGTACGCCTATGCGGTACCGAAAGTCGGATTCGACCGGGTGATTCCTGCGTTCCAGGAGACGGAGGCGGGGGAGGGTATCGACTTCCAGCAGGCCTACGGTGCGTCGGGCGATCAATCCCGCAAGGTGCGCGACGGCGCGGAGGCAGACTTCGTGAACTTCTCCGTCGAACCGGACATCACCCGGCTCGTCGATGCCGGCCTCGTCGATGAAGACTGGAACAGCGGTGCCTACGAAGGGATTCCGTTCGGATCGGTCGTCACCATCGTGGTCCGCGAAGGCAATCCGAAGAACATCCGGGACTGGGACGACCTGTTGCGTGAGGACGTCGAGGTCGTCACACCCAACCCGTTCAGTTCCGGGTCGGCCAAATGGAATCTGCTCGCTCCCTACGCGGCGAAGAGCAACGGCGGTGCCGACCCTCAGGCGGGGCTCGACTACGTGACCGCGCTGGTCGCAGAACACGTGAAAGTGCAGCCCAAGTCCGGCCGTGAGGCCACCGAGACGTTCCTGCAGGGCACCGGTGACGTGCTGCTCAGCTACGAGAACGAGGCGTTGTTCGCCGAACGTAACGGCGATCCCGTCGAGCACGTCATCCCGCCGGTCACATTCAAGATCGAGAATCCCGCGGCGGTGGTGAAGAACGCACCGAACATCGAGGCGGCGCAGGACTTCAACGACTTCCTCTACACCGAACAGGCCCAGCGACTGTGGGCGCTGGCCGGGTTCCGGCCCGTCGACCCCGCTGTCGCCGCCGAGTTCGCGGACGAGTTCCCCACGCCCGAGAAGCTGTGGACCATCGACGATTTGGGTGGCTGGAGCACGGTCGACGAAGAACTGTTCGCCGACGGATCAGGCTCGATCGCCGTGATCTACGACAACGCGACGAAGTAGCGCCGCGCCGTGAGTTCCACCGCCACCACCGTCGGTCCGGGCACCGAGGCGTCCGCCGCGAAACCACCCCGTCGCCGTCGCGCCGTCCGTACCGTCACCGGTGCGGTCGGCCCCCTCGGAATCGGTGTAGCCACACTGTGGTTGAGCATCGTGGTCCTGCTACCACTGGCGGCGTTGACCACTCACGCGTTCGCGGACGGGATCGCCGGATTCGTCACGGCCGTCACCACGCCCGGAGCGCTGGCGACCCTGCGCATCACCGTGATCGTCTCGATCGTCGTCGCGTTGATCAACGCGGTGATGGGTACCCTCATCGCCTGGGTGCTCGTGCGCGACGACTTCCCCGGGAAACGGGTCGTCAACGCGCTGATCGATCTGCCGTTCGCCCTGCCCACCATCGTGGCGAGCATCGTGCTCCTCGCTCTCTACGGGCCGCAGAGCCCCCTCGGTGTGCACCTGAACGCCACCCGGCCCGGCCTCGTCGTCGCCCTCGCTTTCGTGACCCTCCCGTTCGTCGTGCGGTCCGTGCAGCCCGTGCTGCTCGAGACGGACCGCGAAGTGGAAGAAGCCGCGGCATCCCTCGGGGCCGGAAACTTCACGATCTTCCGGAAGGTCGTGCTCCCGGCTCTCGGCCCCGCGATCCTCAGCGGTGTGGGTCTCGCGTTCTCCCGAGCGATCGGCGAGTACGGCTCGATCGTGTTGATCGGCGGGAACATTCCCGGGTACACCCAGGTGGCATCGCAGTACATCCAGCAGCAGATCGAGATCGACCGGCCCGTCAATGCCGCCGCCGTCTCGGTGGTGTTGTTGCTCATCGCGTTCGCGGTGCTGCTTGCGCTCCGGGTGATCGCGCATCGGGGCCGCGCACGTGAGGAGGTCGACGCGTGAAACTCTCCCGACCAGCCCGGATCTCGCTGCGTGTCGTCGCGCTCAGCTACCTGACGGTGCTGCTGCTCGTCCCGCGTATCACCCTGCCGGCGATCCGCTGGGGCCTGACCTACGGTGTCGTACTCACCGTCGCCCGCGCGCTCGGCGAGTTCGGCGCCGTCATCATGGTCTCGTCCGGGTTCCCCGGCGTGTCCCAGACGTTGACGCTGCTGGTGCACGCCCGCTACATCGACGACCACAACGCATTCGGCGCGTACTGCGCTGCGACACTTCTCATGGGTATCGCCGTCGTGGTTCTGCTGCTGATGACTCTGCTCGACCGCAAGAGGAGCACCACATCATGATCACCGTGACCGGGGCACGCAAGAACTACGGCGATTTCGCCGCACTCGACGACGTGTCCCTCGACATTCCGTCCGGATCGCTCACGGCGCTGCTCGGTCCGTCGGGGTCGGGCAAGTCCACGCTGCTGCGATCGATCGCCGGTCTCGAGGACCTCGACGACGGCACCATCGTCATCGCGGGCCGGGATGTGACCGGGGTGGCCCCGCAGAAACGCGGAATCGGGTTCGTGTTCCAGCACTATGCGGCGTTCAAGCACATGACGGTGCGCGAGAACGTGGCATTCGGCCCGAGCATCCGCAAGCGCCCGAAGAAGGAGATCGACGCGAAGGTCGACGAGCTTCTCGAGGTCGTCGGTCTCGCCGGGTTCCAGCAACGCTACCCGGCTCAGTTGTCGGGCGGTCAACGTCAGCGGATGGCGCTGGCCCGGGCACTGGCGGTGGATCCGCAGGTGCTGCTGCTCGACGAACCGTTCGGGGCGCTCGACGCGAAGGTCCGCGCCGATCTGCGGGCGTGGCTGCGCAGGTTGCACGACGACGTGCATGTGACGACGGTGCTGGTGACCCACGACCAGGAGGAAGCGCTCGACGTCGCGGACCGGATCGCGGTGCTCAACCGAGGACGTATCGAACAGGTGGGAAGCCCCGACGACCTCTACGACCGGCCCGCGAACCGGTTCGTCATGTCCTTCCTGGGTGCAGTTTCCGAGCTGGGCGGGCGGCTGGTTCGCCCCCACGACATCCTGCTCGCCCGCGACCCGGAACTCGCGCACGTCGTGGGCCCGGACGGGCCGGGTGTCGTGTGCGCGACTGTGCTGCGGGTGGTGCGCCTGGGGTTCGAGGTTCGGGTGGAGCTGCGGGACACCGACACGGGAGAACCCTTCTTCGCCCAGATCACCCGAGGTGAAGGGCAGGCGTTGGACCTTGCTGTGGGAGAGACCGTCTACGCGCACGTCGCCGCGGGCGCAACCACGGCGGACACCGCGGAGGTGAGCGTGCCCGCGGATGTCTGAGCGAGTACGGGCAGGTCAGTTCCGGCAGATCAGCACCGGGCATTTCGCATGGTGGATCAGCCCCTGACTGGTCGACCCGACCACGGCCGATGCGAGCGCGCCGCGTCCGTGACTGCCGACGACCACCAGTTGCGCATTCGCGGACTGCTCGAGCAGCACGACATCGGGCTTGCCCCGTTCGACGCTGTAGGTGACCTCGACGTCGGGATACTGCTCGGACAGACCGGCGAGGTTCTCCGCGAGCATCGCGGTGCGGTGCTCACGGAAGGCACTCCAGTCCGAGAACCGCGACCCCTCGCCGTAGGTGAGCGTGGAGTGTTCCTTCCACGTGTGCACCGCGACGAGCGGCGCCCCCGCCAGGTCTGCGAACTCGAATGCGTGCTCGACCGCCTTCGAGCTGAGGTCGGTTCCGTCGACACCGACGACCACCGGTCGGTCGTCGACCGCTGCCGGGGCGGGTTCACCGCGCCAGGTCGCGACCGGACACGGGGCGTGGTTGGCGGTGTGCACGACATTCGAGCGCGTGATCATCGACTCCCACTCGGTCGTCGTGGTGTGCCCGAGCACGAGGACGCGGGCGCTCTCCGATCTCTGCATCAGCGCGTCCGCTGTGCGACCCGATCCGACCGTGCGTTCGACGGCGACGTCCGGGCGTGCGGCGTGTACGGCGTCGGCCGCTGTCGTGAGCGCCGCATCGCTGTCGGCGTCGACGGCACCGTCCGGGACGATGTGGGTGAGGTACAGGGGTTCGTGCAGCAGATGCGCGATGGATGCCGCCCACTGTGCGGCACCCAGCGCACTGTCGGAGCCGTCGATCCCCGCGACGATCCCACGCTTGATCGATGCTGTGCTCATGGTGGTCTCCTTGGTCTCACCACCAGTGTGTGCCAGACCACGCGGTCTTGTCAGCGGATGCGCCGTCGGGGTGTGCCGCTGCTCAGTCGCCGACGGCGTCCTTACCGCGCTGCACGATTCTGGTGTCGGCGGGGAACACCACCTGCCGGTCCTTGCCGTCGTAGTCGAACCGGTCGAGGAAGAAGCGCATCGCGTTGATCCGGGCGCGCTTCTTGTCGTTGGACTTGATGGTGGTCCACGGCGCGTGATCGCTGTCGGTGCGCCGGAACATCTCCTCCTTGGCCTCGGTGTACCTGTCCCACTTGTCGAGGGACTCGAGATCCATCTCCGACAGTTTCCAGCGGCGCACCGGGTCGAGTTGCCTGATCGCGAACCGTGTCCGCTGCTCGTTCTGTGTGACGGAGAACCAGAACTTGGTGAGGCTGATACCGGCGTCGACGATCAGCTTCTCGAACGACGGGACCTGGTCCATGAACAGTTCGTACTCGTCGTCGGTGCAGAAACCCATCACCCGTTCGACACCCGCCCGGTTGTACCAGGACCGATCGAACATCACGAGTTCACCGGCGGTGGGGAAGTGTCGGATGTAGCGCTGCATGTACCACTGGCCCGCTTCGCGTTCGGACGGCTTGTTCAGCGCCACCACCCGGGCGTGCCGGACGTTGATGTACTCCTGGAACCGCTTGATCGTGCCGCCCTTGCCCGCCGCGTCGCGACCCTCGAACACGATGATGTGCCTGGAACCGTTGTCGCGCGCCCACGCCTGGAACTTGAGCAGTTCGATCTGGAGCAGGTACTTCTCGACCTCGTACATGGCGCGGTCCATCCGCTTCGTGTACGGATAGTTCTCGCGCCAGGTGTCGACCGCCCGGCCGTGGATGTCGATCAGATCGGGATCCTCGCCGTGATCGTCGCGCACCGAGAACCCCTCGATACGGAGACGGTCGATGTACTGGCGCAGTTCGTTCTGCACGATCTCTCCTCGGCGGTGTACGGACCCGTTCGTACAGTGTGTAGCGAACGAACGTGAACCGGAGGAGAACTCGCGCAACGCCACGCCGGGCCGTGCGATGCGCATCACGCGGCGCGCAGCAGCCCCATCCGCGCGAGGGCGGTCGTGTAGCGGGCGAGGACGACCTCGCCGACGGCCTCATCGTCGGCGAGGTGCGGCGTGATCACCACGTCGGCAACCGACTCCGCGGCGGCGCAGACGCGATCCCACAGCAACCCCGGCGCCAGCATCCACGGTGCGAGCACGAGCCGGCGCGCACCGGCGCGGACGAGTTCCTCGAGCGCGACGGTCACCGACGGCTGCGACGCGGTGGCGAAACACACCGCGGGGCGACGCCATGCCGTACCTGCCGTCACCCGCGGCGCCACGCCGCGCGTCGCCGCATCCGCTCCGGGTCGACGTGACCCGACGGCGCACAGTGCGACGCCCACGTCCGGGTCGTCGACGGGCACACCCGTCGAGACGATGCCGTCGCGGCAGGCGGTGACGAGCAGCGGGTCGTCACCGAGGATGTCGGAGACGACCACGTCGAGGTGGGCGTTGCGGATTCGGGATTCGGCGATCAGGGCGGGGAGGTCGACCCGGGCGTGGAATGCGCTTCCGAGCAACAGCGGTACCACCACGGCCCGTCGATGACCGTCCGCGGCGACCGCATCGAGAACCTGCGACACCGACGGCGTGTTCAGGTCCAGGAAGGCGAGCCGTACGTCCAGATCGGGGTGACGCGCCCGGAGCGCCGCGAGCGCGGCAGCGACGGCCCGTGCGGAACGCGGGTCGCGGCTGCCGTGCGCGACGGCGACGAGCGGGATCACGCGGGGACGCTGTCCCCGAGTTCGACCGCGGCGAGGGCGTTGCCGACCAGACCCGCCGCCAGCGTGTTGCCGTTCGCGGGGTCGATGAGCAGGAAGCTGCCCGTGCGACGGTTGACGGTGTAGTCGTCTGCCGCGATCGGCTCGGCGACCCGCACCGAGATCCGCGCGATCTCGTTGAGTTCCAACGATTCCGGGCTGTCCTCGGAGGTGAGGGTCTGCTCGTCGAATCGTTCGTCGAGGGCGCCGACGATGGCCTGCGTGGTGCGGGTGCCGTGCTTGAGGAGCAGACGCGCGCCGGGGCGCAGCGGCTTCTCGGCCAACCAGCAGACGGTGGCCTCGAACTCGCCGATCGGTTCGGGTGCGTCGACGGGGGAGGCGAGGACGTCCCCGCGGGAGACGTCGACATCGTCGGTGAGGATCAGCGTCACGGATCGTCCGGCGTGCGCGACGTCGAGTTCGCCGTCGGCGGTGTCGATGCGTTCGACGGTGGTCCGCACCCCGGACGGGAGCACGACGATCTCGTCGCCGGGCCGGACCGAACCGGCACCGATCTGCCCGGCGTAGCCCCGGTAATCCGGGAACTCCGCGGTGCGGGGCCGGATGACGTACTGGACCGCGAACCGCAGGCCCACCTCGTGACGACCGTGCACATCGGCGTCCACCGGAACGGACTCGAGGTATTCGATCAGCGTCGGACCGTCGTAGAACGGGGTGTTCTCCGAGCGGGTCGCGACGTTGTCGCCGTGCAGCGCCGACACCGGGATCTCCTGCACGTCCTCGGGTGCCCAGCCGAGCGAGGTGGTCAGGGAGGTGAACTCGCGGGAGATGTCGGCGAACACCGCGGCCGCGTCCTCGACGAGGTCGATCTTGTTGACGGCCAGCACGAGCTTGGGCACGCCCAGCATCGCCAGCACCGCCGCGTGCTTGCGGGTCTGCGAGATCACGCCCTTGCGCGCGTCGACGAGCAGCACCACGAGCTGCGCGGTGGACGCACCGGAGACCGTGTTGCGGGTGTACTGGACGTGGCCGGGGGTGTCGGCGAGCACGAAGCTGCGCTTCGGGGTCGCGAAGTATCGGTAGGCGACGTCGATGGTGATGCCCTGTTCGCGTTCGGCGCGCAGGCCGTCGACGAGCAGCGACAGGTCGGGGGTGTCGAGGCCCCGGTCGACCGACGCGCGGGTGACGGCGTCGATCTGGTCGGCCAGGACGGATTTGGTGTCGTACAGCAACCGTCCCACCAGGGTGGACTTGCCGTCGTCGACGCTCCCGGCGGTAGCCAGGCGAAGAAGATCGCTCATCAGAAGTAGCCCTCTCGCTTGCGGTCTTCCATGGCCGCTTCGGAAACACGGTCGTCGCCTCGGGTGGCGCCGCGCTCGGTGAGACGCGATGCGGCGACCTCGGCGAGGATCTCCTCGTTGGTGGCGGCCTCGGACAGGACCGCACCGGTGGTGGAACCGTCGCCGACGGTGCGGTAGCGCACCCACCGGGTCTCGAGTTCCTCGCCGTCCGCGGGCCCACCCCACACGCCCGGGGTCATCCACATGCCGTCGCGGCGGTAGACGGGGCGCTCGTGCGCGTAGTAGATGCTCGCGAGTTCGACGTTCTCACGGGCGATGTAACGCCAGATGTCGAGCTCGGTGAAATTGCTCAGCGGAAACACCCGCACGTGCTCACCCGGGGCGTGCCGGCCGTTGTAGAGGTTCCACAACTCGGGACGCTGACGCTTGGGGTCCCACTGTCCGAACGCGTTGCGCAGCGAGAAGATGCGTTCCTTGGCCCGGGCGCGTTCCTCGTCGCGGCGGGCACCTCCGAAGACGGCGTCGAATCGGTTCGAGGTGATCGCGTCGAGCAGGGGAACGGTCTGCAGCGGGTTGCGGATGCCGTCGGGGCGCTCGGTGAGGCGTCCGTCGGCGATGTACTCCTCGACGCTTGCGACGTGGAGGCGCAGGTTGTACTTCTGCACGACGTGGTCGCGGAACGCCAGCACCTCCGGCAGGTTGTGGCCGGTGTCGACGTGCAGCAACGAGAACGGCAGCGGCGCCGGCCAGAACGCCTTGACGGCGAGGTGCAGCAGGACGGTGGAGTCCTTGCCGCCGGAGAACAGGATCACGGGTCGTTCGAACTCGCCCGCGACCTCACGGAAGATGTGGATCGCTTCCGATTCGAGTGCGTCGAGGGTGTCGAATTTGTTGCCGTCCAACTGGACCCGGCTGTCGGTGAGGTTCGATTCGGTAACTGTCATGAGGAGTGCAACCCGCATTCGGTCTTGGCTCGGCCGGCCCAGCGCCCGCTGCGCGGGTCGGCCCCGGGAAGTGGTTTGACGGTGCACGGCGCGCACCCGATCGAGGGGTATCCCTCGTCGACGAGCGGATTGACGAGAATCCCGTGCTCGTCGATGTAGTTCTGCATGTCCTCGTCGGACCACGCCGCGATCGGATTGATCTTCACGAGCCCGAACGCGTCGTCGAACGAGATGAGCGGGGCGTTGGCACGGGTGGGTGCCTCGACCCGCCGGATACCGGTGACCCATGCGCGGTAACCGCTCAGGGTTTCTTTCAGCGGCACCACCTTCCGGAGCCGGCAGCACTCGTTGGGGTCGCGGGCGAACAGGTCCTTGCCGAGCAGGGCCTCCTGCTCGGTGACGGACTGCTTCGCCTGCGCGTTGATCACGTTGACGCCGTACACCTGCTCGACGGCGTCACGGGTACCGAGGGTCTCGGCGAAGTGGTACCCCGTGTCGAGGAACAGGACGTCGACGCCCGGATGCACCTGGGCGGCCAGGTGCACGAGCACCCCGTCCTGCATGTTCGAGGCCACGATGTACGAGTCCCCGAAGGTTTCCTCGGTCCACCGCAGCAACTCGTCCGTGGAGGCGCCGTCGAGACTTGCCGCCCCCTGCGCGGCGAGCTTCCGAAGGTCCTCGGTGGTCCGGCTGTCGATGCTCATCGCAGGTCCGCCTCGTCTGCCCGAACCACCCACTCGGCGAAACGTTCGCCGGCGTTGCGGTTCTTGATGAAGTTGCGCACGAGCCGCTCGATGTAGTCGGTGGCCTCGTGGGCGAGGATGCGGTGCTGTCGCAGTTTGCGCCCGAACCCGATGTCGAATCCGAGGCTGCCGCCGAGATGCACCTGGAAGCCCTCGATCTGCTTGCCGTCACCGTCGTCGACGAGCATGCCCTTGAACCCGATGTCGGCGACCTGGATGCGGGCGCACGAGTTGGGGCACCCGTTGAAGTTGATGGTGATCGGCACGTCGAGTTCGGAGTTCAGTTCGGCGAGTCGCGCCTCCAGCTCCGGCACGAGATTCTGGGAGCGGCTGCGGGTCTCGGTGAACGACAGTTTGCAGTATTCGAGACCTGTGCATGCGATGAGGTTGCGCCGCCAGCGGGACGGACGCGAACTCAACCCGACCGCTTCGAGGGCGCTGTCCACCCCCGCGACCTTGTCGTCGGGAACGTCCACGACGATCAGTTTCTGGTACGGGGTCAGTCGCAGCGAGTCGGTGCCGGCCTCCTCCATCGCGTCGGCGATGGTGTCGAGGATCGTGCCGGACACCCGACCGGAGACCGCGGAGAAGCCGATGGCGTTGAGCCCGTTCGTCTGCCTGGTGAGCCCGACGTGGTCGATCGGATGGATCGGCTTCTCGGGTGCCGGTCCGTCGATGAGCGGCCGCTTCAGGTACTCCGTCTCGAGGACCTCGCGGAACTTCTCGATGCCCCAGTCCTTGATGAGGAACTTCAGGCGGGCCTTCGACCGGAGCCGGCGATAGCCGTAGTCACGGAAGATCGCGACCACGCCCTCCCACACGTCCGGGACGTCCTCGATCGGGATCCACGCGCCGGTGCGCTGCGCGAGCATCGGGTTGGTGGACAGACCGCCACCGACCCACAGGTCGAACCCGGGCCCGTGCTCGGGGTGGTTCACCCCGACGAACGAGACATCGTTGATCTCGTGCACGACATCGGGCTGGCCCGAGATCGCGGTCTTGAACTTGCGCGGCAGGTTCGAGTACTCGGGGTTGCCGATGTACCGGCGCTTGATCTCCGCGAGCGCCGGAGACGCGTCGATCACCTCGTTCGGCGAGAGCCCGGCGAGCGGGGAACCGAGCATGCCGCGAGGGCAGTCGCCGCACGCCTCGGTGGTCTGCAGGCCGACCTCCTCGAGTCGACGCCAGATCTCCGGCACGTTCTCGATCTCGACCCAGTGGAACTGGATGTTCTGGCGGTCGGTGATGTCGGCGGTATCACGCGCGAAGTCCTTCGACACGCTCGCGATGGCCCGCACCTGCGCGGTGTTCAACTTCCCGCCGTCGGTGCGTACCCGCATCATGAAGTACGGGGCCTCGAGCAGATCGGCGTTGTCGTCGCCGGTCCACGTGCCGTCGTAACCCTCGGCGCGTTGGGTGTACAGACCCATCCACCGGAACCGGCTCCGCAGATCCGACTTGTCGATGTTGTCGAAACCGACGTGCTGGTACGTGTCGATGATGCGCCGGCGGACGTTGAGCGGATTGTCGTCCTTCTTGGTCTGCTCGTTGCCGTTGAGCGGTTCCCGGTAACCGAGAGCCCACTGGCCTTCGGCGCGGCGCTTGGCCGGTCGGGCAGGGCGACGCCGGGCGGGAGCGTCCGTCGCGGCGGGGGGAGAGACGTCGGTGGTCGACGACATTCGCAGGTCTCCTGGATTTCGCGATGATCCGGGCCGACGGTGCGCAGAGGGGGCTGAACCTCACGCGCGCACGCCTCGACCCGGCGGGATCGGGGTAGTTGCCGGGGCTGATCCGACTAACGACAGTCGGGGCAGGAACAGGCGGCGCAGGGCAGACAGCAGGACGCGCAGACACGCTTGAAGTCGACGTGGCGTCGCGCCACGAGTCGCACTCCGAGTCCGGTCATGGCGACCATTGTGCCACGTCATCGGGGCCGGGGACGAATCCCGGGTCCTATTTCCACTCGAAACGGGGGAAATGTCGAGGTAGGCGCGGCGTGAGGCTTCCCGAAGGCACGGCCCGGGGTGACGGTTCCCCGGTCTGGAACACTGGACGACGTGAGTGGGAACGAAGCCGGCGGTGTCCTGGCGTTACCGGATACCGCGCTCGTCGGCGTCGGCACCCGACCGTTCGGCGTGTACGTGCACGTACCGTTCTGCGCATCACGGTGCGGCTACTGCGATTTCAACACCTACACGGCGGGAGAACTCGGCACGGCGGCGTCCCCGCGGTCGTGGCTCGACGCACTGAAACGGGAACTCGACGCCGGAGCAGCGCTGCTCGACCGCGAGGGACGAGGCGCACCCCCGGCACAGACGGTCTTCGTCGGGGGCGGAACCCCGTCACTGCTCGGAGCGGACGGTCTCGCCGAGGTGCTGGACGCGGTGCGTGCCGCGTTCGGACTGGCCTCGGGCGCGGAGGTCACCACCGAGTCGAATCCGGAATCCACCTCGCCGCACTTCTTCGGCCGGATCCGTGACGCCGGGTACACCCGTGTCTCCCTCGGCATGCAGTCCGCGGCCGAACACGTGCTGAAGGTGCTGGACCGGACCCATACGCCGGGTCGTCCGGTCGCGGCGGCACGTGAGGCCCGGACCGCCGGATTCGACCACGTCAACCTCGATCTGATCTACGGGACACCGGGAGAACGGGACACGGACCTGGAGGCCTCACTCGACGCCGTGCTCGCGGCCGGGGTCGATCACGTGTCGGCCTACGCGTTGATCGTCGAGGACGGAACCGCGCTCGCACGCCGGGTCCGTCGCGGCGAGATCCCGGCCCCGGACGACGACGTGTTGGCCGTCCGCTACGAACGGATCGATGCGCGACTCGAAGCCGCCGGACTCACGTGGTACGAGGTGTCGAACTGGGCCCGGGCCGACGACCCCGACGCGCGGTGCCGACACAATCTCGGCTACTGGGACGGCGGTGACTGGTGGGGTGCCGGACCGGGTGCCCACAGTCACGTCGGTGGCGTCCGATGGTGGAACGTCAAGCACCCGGCGCGGTACGCGACGATGCTCGCCGACGCTGCCCTGCCGGCCGCCGACAGCGAAACCCTGAGCTCGGGCGACATCCACACCGAACGTGTGATGCTCACCGTCCGGTTGCGTACCGGACTCCCCCTCGGAGTGCTCGGCGCGGCGGAGCGGCAGGCCGCGACGAGGGCGGTGGCGGACGGCCTCGCCGTCATCGACGACGAACGGCTGGTGCTCACCGGTCGCGGCCGGTTGCTCGCCGACGCCGTGGTGCGCGACATCCTCCTCGCCTCGGACGCCGCCTGAGGCGACGAGGGGCGTGTCGACGGCAGGTGACTCAGCGCAGGAAATCGGTCTCGGTCGAATCGGGTTGCCGGGCGCCGGGCCCGTCCGCCACGGAGGCTTCGGCGGTCGGTGCGAGCACGTCGTAGTCGAAGACCCGGGCGTGCAGGACCGGTCGGTTGCGCAGCGCGGACTGCACGGCGCGGTGCAATCCGTCCTCGAGATAGAGCACGCCCTGCCACTGGACGGCGTGGGGGAACAGGTCGCCGTAGAACGTCGAGTCCTCGGACAGCAGACGATCCAGTTCGAGAACCTTGGTGGTGGTGACGATCTCGTCGAGCCTGATCTGACGTGGCGGGATCCTCGACCAGTCGCGGAGCGACAGGCCGTGATCGGGATACGGTTTGCCGTCCCGGACACCCTTGAAGATCATGCCGTCAGCCTACGGGCGCGCGGGAGGAGGGGCGAGACAAGGGACCGTCGGTGCCACGGAGGGGGGCGTATCGGGGACACGACTAGACTGGTCGGGTACGGAGCGTGGTTGGACCGCACCCACGGGGCGACCGCGCCTTTGGTGCGCGTGGCGGAAACGGAGGTGGGCGGGTTGTCGAGCACCGAGGAACGGAGATTCCAGGTACTGCGTGCGATCGTGGCGGACTACGTGTCCACCAAGGAACCGATCGGCTCGAAGACGCTCGTCGATCGGCACAACCTGGGGGTGTCCAGCGCGACGGTGCGCAACGACATGGCGGTCCTCGAAGCGGAGGGGTACATCACCCAGACGCACACGAGCTCCGGCCGTGTCCCCACCGACAAGGGGTACCGTCAGTTCGTCGACCGGATCGCCGACGTCAAGCCGCTGTCGGCGGCGGAGCGTCGGGCCATCCTCCAGTTCCTCGAGTCGGGGGTCGATCTCGACGACGTCCTGCGCCGCGGCGTCCGGCTGCTGGCGCAACTCACCCGCCAGGTCGCGGTGGTGCAGTATCCGATCCTGTCCGCATCGTCGGTGCGGCACATCGAGGTGGTCGCTCTGACACCGGCGCGTCTGTTGCTGGTGCTCATCACCGACTCGGGCCGCGTCGACCAACGCATCGTCGAACTCGGTGACGTACTCGACGAGGACGCTCTCGCGCGACTGAGGGACCTTCTGGGCAGCGCCTTGAGCGGAAAGCGGCTCGCGGCCGCGTCGATCGCGGTGTCGGAACTCGCGGAGGACGCACCGGAGGACCTGCGTGACGCGGTGATCCGGTGCACCACGGTGCTGGTGGAGTCGCTCGTCGAGCATCCCGAGGAGCGCCTCGTCCTCGGTGGCACGGCCAACCTGACCCGCAACGCCGCGGACTTCGAGACAGCGGGCATGTCCGGTTCGTTGCGGCAGGTCCTCGAAGCCCTCGAGGAGCAGGTCGTGGTCCTCAAGCTCCTCGCCGCCGGCCACGATGCGGGGCGGGTCACGGTCCGCATCGGGGAGGAGACCCAGGTCGAGGAGATGCGCAGCACGTCCGTGGTCTCGACCGGATACGGCACCGCGGGCACCGTCTTCGGTGGACTCGGCGTGCTCGGACCCACCCGGATGGACTATCCGGGAACGATCGCAGCGGTGGCGACCGTTGCGAGATATATCGGTGAGGTGCTCGGCGGTCGCTGAGTACCTCCGCACACGTGTAGCGAAGTACATCTGTGTAGAGAAGTAAGGACGAGAACCTAACGTGGCACGGGACTACTACGGGACGCTCGGCGTGTCCAAGGACGCGACCGACCAGGAGATCAAGCGGGCGTACCGCAAGCTGGCGCGCGAACACCACCCCGACGTCAACCCCGACGAGTCGGCGCAGGTGCGATTCCAGGAGATCTCCGCGGCCTACGAGGTGCTGTCGGACCCCGAGAAGCGCCGCATCGTCGACATGGGCGGCGACCCCCTCGCGTCGGCCGGATCCGCGGGCGCCGGTGGCTTCACCGGAGCGGGCTTCGGCGGGCTCGGCGACGTCTTCGAAGCGTTCTTCGGCGGCTCCGCCGGCGGCGGCCGCGGTCCCCGGGGCCGCGTGCAGCCGGGCGCGGATTCGCTGCTGCGCACCCGCCTGACCCTCGACGAGTGCGCCACGGGCATCACCAAGTCCGTCACCGTCGACACCGCGATCCTCTGCGACGCGTGCACCGGTTCCGGCACCCACGGCGACTCGAAGCCCGTACGGTGCGCCACCTGCGGCGGTGCCGGTGAGGTCCAGTCCGTGCAGCGCTCCTTCCTCGGCCAGGTCATGACGTCCCGGCCGTGCCCCACCTGCCGCGGCGCCGGCGAGACCATTCCCGATCCGTGCCGCAAGTGCGGCGGCGACGGCCGTGTCCGCGCCCGGCGCGAGATCACCGTCAAGGTCCCCGCCGGTGTCGGGAACGGCATGCGCATCCGGCTCGCCGGTCAGGGTGAGGTCGGGCCCGGCGGCGGTCCCGCCGGCGACCTGTACGTCGAGGTGATCGAGCAGCAGCACGACGTCTTCGTGCGCGACGGCGACGACCTGCACTGCACCATCCGTGTCCCCATGGTCGACGCCGCGCTCGGCACCAGCGTCACCCTCGAGACGATCCTCGACGGTGCGGTCGAGGTGACCGTGGATTCCGGCACCCAGCCGGGCTCGGTCGCGGTGCTGCGCGGACACGGCATGCCGAAACTGCGTTCGTCGGCGCGGGGCGACCTGCACGCGCACCTCGAGGTCGTCGTCCCCAGCCGGCTCGACCACAAGCAGACCAAGCTGCTCGAGGACTACCGTCGCAGCAACGACCGTGAACGCGTCGAGGTCGTGACCAACGGGTCACAGAACTCCTCCGGGCTGTTCTCGCGTCTGCGCGACGCGTTCAGCGCCCGCTAGGCGGACCGGCGTGGTCGCGACACTGTTCTATCTCGATCCGCTGCCCGAGGCCGGCGCGATCGCCGTCCTCGACGGCAAGGAGGGGCGGCACGCCGCGACGGTGCGTCGCATCGCGGTGGGGGAGCGGCTGGTGTTCGCCGACGGTCGCGGCGGGATCGCCGATGTCGAGGTCGTCGCGGTCGCGAAGGACCGCCTCGACGCTGCGGTCCTCGCGCGGCGAACCGTGGAACCGGCGCGCCCGCGAGTGACGATCGTGCAGGCCCTGCCGAAGTCCGACCGGTCCGAGCTCGCCGTCGAACTGGCCACCGAGGCCGGCGCCGACCGGTTCGTGCCGTGGCAGTCGTCGCGGTGCGTCGCACGGTGGGACTCGAAGGCGGACAAGGGTGTCGCCAGATGGCGGGCCGTCGCGACCGCTGCGGCGAAGCAGTCCCGCCGCGCCCACGTACCCGTCGTGGAGCCACTGCACCGCACCGCCGACACACTCGCGCTCGTGCACGGTGTCGTCGCGGCCGGTGGTGTCGTCGCGGTGCTGCACGAATCCGCGACCGTCCCGTTCGCGTCGCTGCCGCTCGCCGATGCCTCCGAACTGGTGCTCGTCGTCGGACCGGAGGGCGGCCTCGACGACGACGAGGTCGACGGCCTCGTCGCGGTGGGCGCGACCGCGGTGTCGCTGGGACCGACGGTGCTGCGCACCTCCACGGCGGCGGCCGTCGCGCTCGGCGCGGTCGGTGTGCTGACCGACCGCTGGACGCAGCGACCCCTCCACTAGCGTTTGCGGTATGCCGCGCACTCGCCTGACCTACGGACCGGAGCCCGAACAGTTCGGGCACCTGTACCTGCCCGACACCACCGGCCCAGTACCGGTCGTCATGGTCGTCCACGGCGGGTTCTGGAGCGGCCGCTACCACCTCAACCTGGGGACGGCGCTCGCTGCCGAACTGGCGCGACGCGGCGTCGCCGCCTGGAACATCGAGTATCGCCGGATCGGTGCGGGTGGTCGCTGGCCGGAGATGTCCGCGGATGTCGTCGCCGCGCTCGAGGCGCTCGGCACGGTCGTGGCGCCGCACGCCCGGTCCGCGGGCGTCGACGTCGACCTCGACCGGGTCCGGGTGGTCGGGCATTCCGCAGGTGGCCAGCTCGCGGTGTGGTTGGCCGGGCAGGACACGAAGATCCGGCCCGAGTTGACCGTGTCCCAGGCGGGTGCGCTCGACCTCGCGTCGGCGGCGGAACGTGGCCGACGCATCGACTACATCGAGGACCTGTTCGGCCGGCGGTTCGATGCCGATCCGGAGCTGTACCGGTCGGCGTCTCCGCAGCACCGGTTGCCGATCGGGGTGCCGGTCGCGGTCGTGCACGGAACGGAGGACGTCCAGGTGCCGGTCAAGGTGGCGCAGCGCTACACCGATGCGGCCCGAGCGGCAGGTGATCCGGTGTCGCTGCACCTCGTCGAGGGCGAGGACCACTTCGCTTTCCTCGACGCGTCCACGCGCGCCTGGGCGATCTCGATCGATCTGCTGCTGAACCGCGACGGTGACGCGGGTATCGGATCGGTTCGGTCGTAGCAACGCAGAATGGTGGTAGCTGCGCGGAATTTCCCGCGGCAATCGCCATTCGACGCGGTTACCGTGTGTGGGCGCGGCCGGGCAGCAGCACCGCGACGAGCACCGCACCGGCGGCCAACCCGATTCCACCGACGAGGCTCGCGTCGGCGATGGCGGCGGCGAACGCCGTCGCGGCTTCGTCGAGCAGGGGTTGCGCGTAGGACTCGGCGAACGGGTTCTTCGCGAGTTCGTCCGCGACGATCGCGGCGCCGCCCACCGAGTCGCGGGCGGCCTCGACGGCCTGCTCCGCCTGCGCGGCCATGGTGCCGGTCAGGTTCGTCGACGGGAGGTCGGCGAGGAACCCGGCGATCCGATCGCTGTAGGTCGTGGCGAGAACGGAACCGAGTAGCGCGATACCGAGGGATCCACCGAGCTCGACGGCGGTGTCGTTGAGGCCGCCGGCGGCGCCGAGTTCGCTCTCGGAGAAGCTCGCCATGATCAGGTCGGTCGCGGGCGGGGTGGCGAGACCGATGCCCAGACCGAGCAGGAGCAGCGACGCGAGCACGAGCGGGTAACCGGGTACGGACGACAGTGCGACGAGTGCGAGCACGCCGGTGGCCGCGATCGTCATGCCCCCGGCGATCACCGTACGCGAACCGATCCTCGGGGCGAGCCGGCTGCTCACTGCGGCACCCGCCGATACCGCGACCGCCAGGGGCAGCAGCCGCACCCCTGTCTCGAGCGGGCCGTATCCGAGCACGAACTGGAACTGTTGCGCGACGAAGTAGATGACGCCGAACGCGGCGAAGAACAGCAGCATGACGGCGATGCAGGCACCGCCGACGGTCCGGTCGGTGACCCGGCGCAGGTTCAGCAGCGGAGCCGGGTGCCGGAGCTCCCACACCACGAACCCGACACTCGCAGCGACCGCCGCGGCCAGGGACCCGAGAGCGGTGATGCCCCAGCCGAAGTGGAAGCCGTCGATGATGGCGAACACGAGGCCGCCGACGGCGATCACCGACAGCAGGCCGCCCAGCCAGTCCGTGCGGGTCACGTGCTCGGCCTTCGACGCGGGAACGAGGACGAGTGCGGTGACGGCCGCGAATGCGGCGATGGGCACGTTGATCAGAAAGGTCGAGCCCCACGCGTGGGATTCGAGGAGCCATCCGGCCAGCAACGGCCCGAGAGCGATCGCCAGGCCGGACGTGGCGGCCCATGCGGCGATGGCCCGGGCCCGTTCATGGGCGGGGAACATCGCGACGAGCAGCGACAGCGTCGCGGGCATGATGACGGCGGCGCCGACACCCATGACGATGCGCGCCGCGATCACCTCGACGGCACTGTCGGCCAGGCTCCCGTACACGGCGCCGGCCGCGAAGACACCGAGGCCCGCGAGCAGTGCGCGGCGTCTGCCGAACCGGTCGCCGAGGACACCGCACAGGAGCATCAGCGCTGCGTACGGGACGGTGTATCCGTCGATGATCCATTGCAGATCGGTGCTGGTGAGGGAGAGCTCGCGCAGCATGCTCGGTGCCGCGACGATCAGCGCCGTGTTGGCCATGACGACGATCAGCAGACTCAGGCACAGGACCGCCAGGCCCGCCCAGCGGCGGGAGTACGGATCCTCGGGGCGGAGCTGGGCGGCGGAGTTCTCGGTGGTGGTCATCGTTCCCCCGGGTCGTGAGCGGAGTTGCACATCACTGTGCAACTTAAGGCTTTGCACAGTCGTGTGCAACTAAACTGGTGGGAGTACCCCGAATCGTCCGAAAGAGGTCCCTCAGCGTGTCGGAGCCGCAGCGGCAGTCCCGCAACCGCGCGAACATCAACCGTTCCCGCATCCTCGACGCCGCGATGCGGTGTTTCGCCGCCGACCCCGATGCGAGCATGGACGACGTGGCGAAGGCGGCAGGTGTCGTGCGCCGCACCGTGTACGCGCACTTCCCCAACCGGGAGGCCCTCGTCGAGGGCATCGCGGAGGACGCCGGTGTCGCCCTCGCCGACTCCCTGGACCATCCCGAACCCGACGATGTCGAGCTGGCCCTGGCCGTGGGGGTGCTCCGGATGAGTCCGGTCGGTGACCGCTACCGGATGCTGCTCTCGTTCGCGCGCAAGGAGGTCGGGGACGAACGCATCAGCGACCTCGTCGCGCCGGTCCGCAACCGGATGTTCGACACGATCGAGCGCGGTCGTGCGTCCGGGGTCCTGCCCGATCATCTACCGACCGTCGTGCTCGTCGCCATGATGGAGGGGCTGACGATGGCCACCTTCGAACAGGTGAACCTGGGGTTCGTCGACGATGCGGGCGAAGTCATCGCGCTCGCGGTCCTCGTTCTCGCGGGAGTCGATGCCGGACGTGCCCGGCGGGTACTCGATGCGGCCCACCGCTGGCTCGACGACGAGCGGTCGGTCGCTGACCCACGTGATGCGGGCGAGTCCGTGACGGTGCAGCGCTAGACTGGTCGGGACACGACGACCGTCGTGCCGTCGATGAACCGAAAGCAGGCCGTTCCGTCCACGTGAGCGAACCAGACCGTCCCCGCGACCCCGACGTAGACCCGACTCCGGTCCGTTCGAGCCTGGAACTCCCGCCCGAGACGGCGGCTCCACTGCTCGGCGCGGCCGACGAGAACCTCATCGCACTCGAAGGTCTTCTGGCAGCCGACATCCACGTGCGCGGCAACTCGGTGACGCTGAGCGGCAGCCCCGCCGACGTCGCTCTCGCCGAACGAGTGATCGGCGAACTCGTCACCCTCGTGCGTCGTGGCCAGCCGTTGACCCCCGACGCGGTGCGCCGCACGGTCGGGATGCTGACCCAGGGACTGTCGGAGTCGCCGGCGGACGTCCTGAGCCTCGACATCCTGTCCCGTCGCGGTAAGACGATCCGGCCCAAGACGCTCAACCAGAAGCGCTACGTCGACGCGATCGACACCAACACCATCGTGTTCGGTGTCGGACCGGCCGGCACCGGCAAGACCTACCTTGCGATGGCGAAGGCGGTGCAGGCCCTGCAGACCAAGCAGGTCACCCGCATCATCCTGACCCGACCGGCCGTCGAGGCGGGCGAACGGCTCGGCTTCCTGCCCGGCACGTTGCACGAGAAGATCGACCCCTACCTGCGCCCCCTGCACGACGCGCTGCACGACATGATGGACCCCGAAGCCATCCCGAAGCTCATCCAGGCCGGGGTGATCGAGGTCGCGCCCCTGGCGTACATGCGGGGTAGGAGCCTCAACGATGCGTTCATCATTCTCGACGAAGCCCAGAACACCACGGCCGAGCAGATGAAGATGTTCCTGACCCGCCTCGGGTTCGGATCGAAGATGGTCGTCACCGGCGACATCACGCAGATCGATCTGCCCGGTGGTGCCCGCTCGGGCCTGGCCGCGGCCACCGAGATCCTCGGCGACATCGACGACATCCACTTCGCGCGCCTCGACAGCAGCGACGTCGTCCGGCATCGGTTGGTCTCCGACATCGTCGATGCGTACGGCCGGTTCGAGGCCGAACAGAGCAGCGGCATCGGCAACCGCGCACAGCGCCGCGCGAGTCAGCATCGGGTGCAACGCCGGTGATCGCTCGTTCCCCCCACCCGTGCGCACTTCTGGTAGCTCCGGCTACCAGAAGTGCGCACGGGTCGGCCGACTTACCGCCCACGCAACCGCACTCCGCCGTGCAGAAGGAACGACATCGATGAGCATCGAGATCTCGAACGAATCGGGCATGGACGTCGTCGAGGAGGACCTGCTCGACGTCGCCCGCTTCGTCATCGCCAGGATGGACGTGCATCCCGCGGCGGAACTGTCGATGGTGCTGGTCGACTCCGACACGATGGCGGATCTCCACATGAGGTGGATGGACCTTCCCGGACCCACCGACGTGATGTCCTTCCCGATGGACGAACTCGAGCCGGGCGGTCGTCCGGACGCACCGGAACCCGGCCCGTCGATGCTCGGCGACATCGTGCTGTGCCCGTCGTTCGCGGCAGATCAGGCAGCCAAGGCCGGTCACTCGCTGGGACACGAACTCGCGCTGCTCACCGTCCACGGCATGCTGCATCTGTTGGGCTACGACCACGCGGAGCCCGAGGAGGAGAAGGAGATGTTCGGTCTCCAGAACGACCTCCTGACGCAGTGGTACGAGGACCTGCGCCGCGCCGAACGCGAAGCGCGTCTCGCCGCCCGTGACCAGCAGTTGCTGGGCAAGACGGGTTTCGTCGACGATCCGGACAAGTGATGCCGCCGGCAGGTGACCGGCGCCGGGGAGGGAACATCGCGTGACCACCGTGCTGCTGATCGTGCTCGCACTCGTGCTGGTGCTCTTCGGCGGTGTGTTCGCCGCGCTCGACTCGGCGCTGAACACCGTCTCCGCCGCCCGGGTGGAAGACATCGCCAAGGACGGCCGGGCGGGGGCACACCGGTTGCTCGAGATGCTCGACGACCGCCCCCGCCACGTGAATCTGGCGGTGCTGCTGCGCATTCTGTGCGAGATCACCGCGACGGTGGTGCTCGCCGGGGTCCTCCTCGGCGACCTCGACACCGTGTGGGCCCTCGTTGTCAGTGCGGCTGTGATGGTGGTCGTCGACTACGTCGTCATCGGTGTCGGCCCTCGCACCCTCGGCCGCCAACACGCGTACACGATCGCGATGACCGCGGCGGCACCGATGCGCATCCTCGGGGTGATCCTGGGACCGCTCAGCAGGGTGCTGATCCTCGTCGGCAACGCCCTCACGCCCGGTCGCGGATTCCGGAACGGTCCGTTCGCCAACGAGATCGAACTGCGCGAACTGGTGGACCTGGCCCAGGAGCGCGGTGTCGTCGCCGACGACGAACGGCGGATGATCCAGTCCGTCTTCGACTTCGGTGACACCACCGCGCGCGAGATCATGGTGCCGCGACCCGAGATGGTGTGGATCGAGGAGTCCAAGTCGGCCGGGCAGGCGACCTCGCTCGCGGTGCGCAGCGGCCACTCCCGCATCCCCGTCATCGGCGAGAACGTCGACGACGTGCTGGGTGTCGTCTATCTCAAGGACCTCGTCCAGCAGACCTACCACTCGCGCGACAGCGGGCGCAGCGTCTCGGTCGCCGATGTGATGCGCCCGGCGGTGTTCGTGCCCGATTCCAAACGGCTCGACGACCTGCTCTCCGACATGCAGCGCGACCGCAACCACATGGCGATCCTCGTCGACGAGTACGGCGGTATCGCCGGTCTGGTGACGATCGAGGACGTCATCGAGGAGATCGTCGGTGAGATCGCCGACGAGTACGACGTCGGGGAGATCCCCGACATCGAGGATCTCGGAGACGGCACCTACCGTGTGTCGGCGCGGCTCCCCGTCGAGGATCTCGGTGAGGTGTTCGGCATCGAGATCGACGACGACGAGGTCGACACCGTGGGCGGACTCCTGGGCTACGAACTCGGTCGCGTCCCGTTGCCCGGATCCGAGGTGACCACCCACGGACTCGTCCTGCACGGCGAGGGCGGCCCCGACGTGCGCGGCCGTGTGCGCGTGAACACCGTGTTCGTGCGTCGCGCCCCAGAACCCGACCCGACCGCCCCCGACGCGGAGACCTCCGAGGAGCACTCATGACCGACACCGACTTCCGTTCCGGCTTCATCTGTTTCGTGGGACGGCCCAACACCGGCAAGTCGACGTTGACGAACGCGATGGTCGGCAGCAAGATCGCGATCACGTCGTCGCGACCGCAGACGACCCGGCACACCATTCGCGGCATCGTGCACCGCGAGCACGCCCAACTGATCCTCGTCGACACGCCCGGACTGCACCGCCCGCGCACCCTGCTCGGCCAGCGGCTCAACGATCTCGTGCGCGACACCTACTCGGAGGTCGACGCGATCGGCATGTGCTTTCCGGCAGACGAGAAGATCGGGCCCGGCGACCGGTGGATCCTCGAGCAGGTGCGGCACGTCGCGCCGCGGACCCCGGTCGTCGGCATCGTCACGAAGATCGACAAGGTGGGCAAGGACCGGGTCGCCGCGCAGTTGATGGCCGTGTCGAAGCTGCTCGGCGCCGACGCCGATGTCGTGCCGGTGTCCGCAGCGTCGGGTGAACAGGTCGAGGTCCTCGTCGACGTGCTCGCGTCGAAGATGGAACCGGGTCCGGCGTTCTACCCGGACGGTGAGCTCACCGACGAACCCGAGGAAACCCTCATGGCCGAGCTGATCCGCGAGGCCGCGCTCGAGGGGCTCGGCGACGAACTGCCGCATTCGCTGGCCGTCGTCATCGAGGAGGTCCGCGAACGCGAGGGGCGAACCGAGAAGCAGGGTCCGATGCTCGATGTGCACGCATTCCTGTACGTGGAGCGACCCAGCCAGAAGGGCATCGTCATCGGAAAGGGCGGTGCACGCCTACGGGAGGTCGGTACCGCGGCCCGCACCCAGATCGAGAAACTCCTCGGCGTGAAGATCTATCTGGACCTGCACGTCAAGGTCGCCAAGGACTGGCAGCGTGATCCGAAACAGCTCGGACGGTTGGGGTTCTGAGCGAATGTATCGCTCGCTCGATTGATCAGAGCGAGCGATACATTCGCTCGGGATGCGCGGTGGCTGCGTGGAGCAGCAACAGTACCGATGACGCGAGGTCGGCGTCGGCCCCGGTGGACAGTCGCCGCAGTTGGAGCCCGGCGATCGTCGCCACCAGTGTGGGCGCGAGGGTTTCGGGACGCGGTACCCCCAGTGCCGTGAGGATCGCAGCGGTCAGCGCGTCGTATCCGGCCCAGCACTCGGCGGTGGCCTCACGCAGATCGGGGTCTCGGCCGGCCTGGACGTACAGTTCGAACGGTGCGATCCGTTCGGCGGTGAACGCGAGATCCTCTGCCACACGCTCGACGACGTGAGCTGCCTCGCTCAGTGACAACGACTGTGCCCGATAGCTTTCCGCGATCTCCCGCAACCGTTCGGTTTCCTCCTCGGCGAAGGTCGTCAACGCGGTACGCAGTAGATCGGCCTGGCTGGGGAAGTGGTAGGTGATCGACCCGAGTGACACGCCGGCGTGAGAGGCGATGCGGCGGTTGCTGATCGCCGCGATCCCCTCGATCCCCACCAGGTGCAGTGTCGCATCGATGATGCGTCGTCGTGCGTCGGTGCCCACCGTCACCACCACCGTTCGGGGGTCTGCTCGTGCCACCGCAGCACCGATTCGAGCTGCGAGGCCAGTGCCACGAGCAGCGGTTCGGATTCGGTGTGTCCGAGAAGTTGTGCGCCGACGGGAAGTCCGCCGTCGGTGAATCCCGCGGGGACGTTCACGCCGGGCCAACCCAGGACGTTCCACGGCCACGCATACGGGCACGTCGCGGTGATCACCTTGTCGGTCGCCCACCCGCCGATGCCGTCGATCGCGTCGACGGGCGGCGGTGGCGTCGCGGTCGTGGGAGCCAGGACGACGTCGACGGTCTCGAATATCCGACCGACTCGGCGTCGCAGGTACGGTTCGGCGGCCCGTGCTGCGCGGAGCGGAAGGCCGTGCAGCAACCGGCCGGTGCGGGCGTTGCTGCGGGTGCGGGCGTCGGCGAGCGTCGGGTCGGGCAACCGTCGGAGCCAGTCGTCGATCCCGGCCAGTGAGCGGGGCAGGAAATCGAGACCGAAGGCGAATCCGTAGTCGGGGTCGGCGAGCACGACGCGATGCCCGAGGTCGCGCAGGGTCGCCGCGAGCGCGACGACACGGGATCGGACCTGCGGATCGAGGGGGTGCGGTGTCGCGGTGAACGGTGCCTTCAGCGACAACGCGACGGTGAGTCGCCCCGGATCGCGGCCGACGGCATCGGAGATTCTCGTCGGGGTGCAGCGATGGAGATCGCCGGGATGGTTGCCCGAGATCACATCGAGCAGCAACGCGGCGTCGGCGACGGTCCGGGCGAGCGGGCCGTGTGTCGTGAGTCCGTAGAACGCTTCGGGCTCGGGCCACGTCGAGACCCGCCCGCGTTGCGGTTTGATGCCGACGAGGTTGGTCCATGCCGACGGAATGCGCACCGAGCCGGCGCCGTCGGAACCGACCGCGGCGGGCACCAGCCCGGCGGCGACGGCCGCGGCCGCGCCACCCGACGAGCCACCGGGGGTGTGTTCGCGCGACCACGGATTGCGTGTGTGCCCGAAGGCGCTGCTGCCGGTGAGCGGCCATTGGCCGAGTTCGGGCGAGTGGGTCTTGCCGACGATGACCGCTCCGGCCTCCCGCAGCCGGCGGACGATCTCGGCGTCCTCGGTTCGGGGCCGGAAGTCGCCGGGGCATCCGAAGGCCGTGGACTCCCCGGCGACGTCGGTGTCGTCCTTGACGGCGATCGGCACGCCGAGCAACGGCAGGTGTTCGCCGGCGGCGCGCCGGCGATCGGCGTCGGCCGCTTCGGTCGTCGCGGCGGTGTCGCGGACCACGCGGAACGCGTTGAGGGTGGTCCTGCTCGCGTCGATCCGGTCGAGCGCGGCGCGGGTCAGGTCGACGGAGGTGGTCGCGCCGGTGTCGAGTGCGGCGACGGTCGCGGTGAGGTCGGCGGAGCGGGTCGGCGTGTCCTGCGTGGTCATGACATCCCCCAAGTGTTGTTCGTTCGAACGAACGATAACGCGTTCCATTCCCGCTGTCGAGGGTCGGACCGATGCGGTGTCGGCGCGACGTGACACACTCGGATGTGTGAGGCTGTACCGGGACAACGCCGTGGTGCTGCGTCAGCACAAGCTCGGCGAGGCCGACCGCATCATCACGTTGCTCACCCGTCGTCACGGACTGGTGCGGGCGGTGGCCAAGGGCGTGCGCCGCACTCGGTCGAAGTTCGGCGCGCGGCTCGAGCCGTTCGCCCACGTCGACGTGCAGCTGCACCCCGGACGCAGCCTCGACATCGTCACCCAGGTCCAGACGCTCGACGCGTTCGCGGTCGGCATCGTCGGCGACTACGGCCGCTACACGACGGCGTGTGCGATCCTCGAGACCGCCGAGCGGCTCGCCGGGGAGGAACGCGCCCCCGTGCCCCGGCTGCACGCCCTCACGGTCGGTGCGCTGCGTGCGGTGTGCGACGGCGCCCGTCCCTGCGAACTGATTCTCGACGCGTATCTGCTGCGCGCGATGCTCTATGCCGGCTGGGCGCCCGCGATCACCGACTGTGCACGGTGCGCCCGACCGGGGCCGCACACCGCCTTCCACGTCGCGGCCGGCGGTGCCGTGTGCGTGCACTGCCGACCGCCCGGTGCCGCGACACCCGCGCCCGGTGTGCTCGAACTCATGAATGCCCTCGACCGAGGACGCTGGGACGACATCGGCGACGTCCCCGACGCGGTGCGCAGCCAGGCGAGCGGCCTGATCGCCGCGCACCTGCAGTGGCACCTCGAACGGCAACTGCGCACGCTGCCGCTCGTCGAGCGCAGCGGACCGACCGGGCCCGGTCCGGCCCGGTCGGGCATCAGGCAGGATGAACACCGTGATCCGACGCCGCGAACCGCACCCACAGCCTGACCGTGTGATCCGTCCACCCGACCCGCACCCGTCGGGTGCGCGCGCCCCGATCATCCAACCGGAGCTGATCCCGCGGCACGTCGCGCTCGTGATGGACGGCAACGGCCGCTGGGCGCAGGAGCGGGGTCTGCCACGCACCGCGGGCCACGAACGCGGCGAGGCCGTCCTGATGGACACCGTCGAAGGGTGCATCGAGATCGGTGTCGAGTGGCTGTCGGCCTACGCCTTCTCCACCGAGAACTGGAAGCGGAGTCCCGACGAGGTCCGGTTCCTCATGGGCTTCAACCGCGACGTGATCCGTCGCCGCCGCGACGAGATGCACGAAATGGGTGTGCGGGTCCGGTGGGCGGGACGGCGACCGCGACTGTGGCGCAGCGTCATCAAGGAACTCGAGATCGCCGAAGAGCTCACGAGGGACAACGACGTGATGACCCTGACGATGTGCGTCAACTACGGGGGGCGTGCCGAGATCGCCGACGCGGCCCGCGAGATCGCACGTCGGGTCGCGGCGGGAGAACTCGATCCCGAGAAGGTCACCGAGGCGACGATCGCGCGGCACCTCGACGAACCCGACATGCCCGACGTCGACCTGTTTCTGCGCCCGTCGGGCGAGCAACGCACGTCGAACTTTCTGCTCTGGCAGTCGGCCTACGCCGAAATGGTGTTCCAGGACAAGAACTTCCCGGACTTCGACCGGAGGGATCTGTGGGCGGCGTGTGTCGAGTACGCCTCGCGCGACCGTCGGTTCGGGGGTGTGAAGTGAGTGCGCTGCAGGACCGGATCGCGACGTTGCTCACCCCGTTCGTCGAGGTGCGTGGCGCCGAGGCCGGTGGTGACGATGCGCTCGGCTTCGACTACGGATCGGTGCCGTTCGCGTTGCAGGTGGTGACCCTCACCGACGGACTCGACGTGGTGTCGCTCACCGGTGTGCTCGGTTGGGATCTGCCGGCCGGTGACGGTGTGCGTGCCCGCGTTGCCGGGATCGCCGATGCGCTGCAGTTCGGATCCGTCCACGTCGTCGAACGCGACAGCGACGTCGACGTGGTGTGGCGCTACTCCTTCCCGGCGACCGGGTTGGACGACACCCCGTTGACGACGATGTTGCTGCTGGTCCTCGACGGTGCCGCCGGCGCGCGGGAATCTCTCGCCGCGTCCTGAGGGGGTCGGTCCGCGGTCGCGCAGGTCCGGCACGACCCGAAGATCTCGATCGTGTGGCTGACGTCGGAGAATCCGTTGTCCTCGGCGATCGCGTACGACCAGCGTTCGACCTCGGGGCCGTCGACCTCGACGGTGAATCCGCAGTGTCGGCAGACCAGGTGGTGGTGGTGTCCGGACGAGCAGCGCCGGAAGATGGATTCGCCCGAGTCGGTGCGGAGCACGTCGACGCTGCCGGACTCGGCGAGGGACTGGAGTGTGCGATAGACGGTGGTCAGCCCGATTCCCTCGCCGTGGCGGCGCAGTTCTTCGTGCAGTTCCTGGGCGGTGCGGAACTCGTCGGTGCTGTCGAGCAGCGCCACGATCGCGCTGCGTTGTCTGGTGGAGCGCACCCCGACGAGGGGTTTGCGGGTGGAGGTCACGGCCGGGTTCATCCTTCCTGGGCGTGGGCGACGGCGTCGACGACGATGTGGGCGAGGTGATCGTCCGCGAGGTGGTAGACGACCTCCCGTCCGGACCGTTCGCCGCGCACCACACCCGCGGTCTTGAGGACGCGCAGGTGCTGGCTGATCAGTGGCTGGGTGACGCCGAGTGTGGCGACGAGTTCGTGGACGCACTGCGCCGACTGCTGCAGTTGCAGCACGATCGCGATGCGGACGGGTGCGGAGAGTGCCCGCAGCAGTTCGCCGGCCGCGACGAGGGTGTCCGCCGGCACGGTCGGTGCGGCCGTGCACGCTGGATCGTGGCCGGGAACAGGGGCGTTCGCCACGCAGTCGTCCCGGCCGGTAGCGACGCTCATGGGCGCTCCTCACCGAACCGATGGTCCTCTTGTTATTGCAAACCGATTCCATTTTGATATGCACGGATGTGCATGTCAACCGGCGTGTCCGGCGCGGACGGCGGAGCGATAGGCTTGGAGGTCGACGCATGTTGCGAACCCGCATCGAAGATGGAGAGAACCCGAGTGGCACCCAAATCCAAGATCGATACCGTCGCCAATCTCGCGAAGCGCCGAGGTCTGGTCTACCCCTGCGGTGAGATCTACGGCGGCACCAGGTCGGCCTGGGACTACGGGCCGCTCGGTGTGGAGCTCAAGGAGAACATCAAGAAGCAGTGGTGGCGCAACATGGTCACCGGCCGCGAGGACGTCGTCGGTCTCGACTCCTCGGTGATCCTGCCCCGTCAGGTGTGGGTGGCTTCCGGTCACGTCGGTGTCTTCAACGACCCGCTCGTCGAATGTCTGAGCTGTCACAAGCGGCACCGCCAGGATCACCTGCAGGAAGCGTACGCGGACAAGAACAACCTCGACGACCCCGATGCGGTGCCGATGAGCGAGATCGTGTGCCCCGATTGCGGTACCCGCGGCCAGTGGACCGAGCCCCGCGACTTCAACATGATGCTCAAGACGTACCTCGGGCCGGTGGAGTCCGAGGACGGCCTGCACTACCTGCGGCCCGAGACGGCGCAGGGCATCTTCGTGAACTTCGCGAACGTGCTGAACACCTCGCGCAAGAAGCCGCCGTTCGGCATCGGACAGATCGGTAAGAGCTTCCGCAACGAGATCACGCCCGGCAACTTCATCTTCCGCACCCGCGAGTTCGAGCAGATGGAGATGGAGTTCTTCGTCAAGCCGGGTGAGGACGAGGAGTGGCACCAGTACTGGATCGACTACCGCATGGACTGGTACACGGGTCTCGGGATCAACAAGGACAATCTGCGGCTGTACGAGCACCCGAAGGACAAGCTGTCGCACTACTCGAAGCGCACCGTCGACATCGAGTACCGATTCCGGTTCCAGGGCAGTGAGTGGGGTGAACTCGAGGGCGTCGCGAACCGCACCGACTTCGACCTGTCCACCCACGCGGAGCACTCCGGTGTGGACCTGAGCTTCTTCGACCAGGCCGCCAACGAGCGCTACACGCCGTACGTCATCGAGCCGGCGGCCGGTCTGACCCGCTCGCTGATGGCGTTCCTCGTCGACGCCTACGTCGAGGACGAGGCCCCCAACGCCAAGGGCGGTGTCGACAAGCGCACCGTGTTGCGCCTCGATCGCAGGCTGGCACCGGTGAAGGCTGCGGTGCTGCCGCTGAGCCGCAACGCCGATCTCAGTCCGAAGGCCAAGGACCTCGCCGCGCAGTTGCGCAAGAACTGGAATGTCGAGTTCGACGATGCGCAGGCCATCGGACGCCGCTACCGGCGCCAGGACGAGATCGGCACCCCGTTCTGCATCACCGTCGACTTCGACACCCTCGAGGACCAGGCCGTCACCGTCCGTGAGCGCGACACGATGGAGCAGGAGCGTGTGTCCCTCGACCAGGTGGAGGGCTACCTCGCGCAGCGGTTGATCGGCGCCTGACCCACCCGTGCGCGCTTCTGGTAGTACCCACTACCAGAAGCGCGCACGGGGGAGGGGGCGGATCAGAGTCGGGCTCGGGACCGTTCGAACAGTTCGCGCAACTCGTGCGCGGACACCTCCGTTCCGGTGCGGTCGGCGTGATCCTGGACGTGCCGGGCGAGTTCGATCTGCGCGTCGCGGGGCAGGTCGATGCCGAACTCGGTTTCCAGCACGTAGGCGATACCTCCCTTACCGGACTGCGAGTTGACGCGGATGACCGCTTCGTAGGTGCGACCCAGATCGGCGGGGTCGACGGGCAGATACGGCACACGCCAGTCGACGTCGCGCTCGGCGCGGTCTTCGGTGTCCGCGCGGGCGCGGTGTTCGGCGAAACCCTTGCGGATCGCGTCCTGGTGTGTGCCGCTGAACGCGGTGTGCACGAGCTCGCCGGCGTAGGGGTGGCGGGGATGGACGTCGATGCGGTTGCAGTGCTCGACCGTGCGCCGGATCTCGTCGATGTCGGAGAAGTCGATCATCGGATCCACGCCCTGCGCGAACAGATTCAGGGCGAGCGTCACGATGTCCACGTTGCCGGTGCGTTCGCCGTTGCCGAACAGGCAGCCTTCCACGCGCTGGGCGCCGGCGAGGACCGCCAGTTCGGCGCACGCGATTCCCGTACCGCGATCGTTGTGCGGATGCACCGACAGGATCACACCGTCGCGCCGCGACAGGTTCTTGTGCATGTACTCGATCTGGTCGGCGTACACGTTGGGGGTCGCCACCTCGACGGTGGCGGGCAGATTGACGATCACCGGTCGGTCGGGCGACGCCTCCCACAGCCCGGTCATCGCGTCGCAGATCTCCAGCGCGTAGTCGGGTTCGGTCAGGTTGAAGACCTCCGGCGAGAACTCGAAGCGCACATTCGGTAGTCCGGCGGTGAGCTCGAGCACGTCGCGGCCACCGGAGAGGATCAGGTCGGTCAGTGCGGCACGCTCGTGGCCGAGGACCACCTCGCGCCAGGTCGGTGCCGTCGCCGTATAGAGATGGACGACGACCGGGTTCGTGATGCCGCGGACGGAGTCGACGGTCCGCTCGATCAGGTCTCGTCGGGCGGGGGTGAACACCACGAGCGTGACGTCGTCGGGGGCGAGATCGCTCTCGGCGATGAGCCGTACGAATTCGAAGTCGGTGCGCGACGCGGACGGGTAGCCGACCTCGATCTCCTTGTAGCCCATGGCGACCATGAGCTCGAAGAAGCGGCGCTTGCGGTGCGGGTCCATCGGCTCGGCGAGCGCCTGGTTGCCGTCGCGCAGATCGACGGGCACCCACAGGGGCGCCTCGGTGATGCGGCGGTCGGGCCACGCACGGTCGATGTCGGGGACCTCGACGCGGGTGAAGACGTCCCGGTAGCGGTGGGCGGGCATCTGCGAGTGACGCTGCCGGTTCCAGTGTGGGGCGGCGTCGGGTATGGCTCCCGCGGGAGTGGCGATACTGGGGAAGGCGGAAGTGGACACGGTGGATGTTCCTCGTCGTTCGGTCGGCGACCGGCATGATCGAACCCCACGACGGGAGCCGGTCGAACTACGTCCCGTCGTGGCGGCGAAGGAGAAGGAATCCGCTGGCGCACACGAGGAGAAAGATAGCACAACTCCTCAGACAAGTAGAGAGGTAGGGCGGGAATGGCCCAGGTGCAGAAGGTTCCGTTGGCGGATCAGGCGGCAGAACTGTTGTTGACGCGGATCCGGGAAGGGGAGTGGGAACTCGGCGGGAAACTCCCCGGTGAGACCACGCTCGCGCCGCAACTCGGGGTGGGGCGGTCCACCGTGCGCGAAGCCATCCGTCAATTGGCCGGTCGCGGTGTGCTCACGACGCGACAGGGTGCGGGCGTGTTCGTCGCGGCGCTCGACGTGCGCGACGACTGGGACGAATCGGTGCGCCGCGCCGACATCCGTACGGTCGTCGAGGCGCGGGTCGCCATCGAGACGGAAGCGGCAGCGCTCGCCGCGGCCCGGCGCACCCCGGCAGACCTACGGGTGATCCGACGTGCACTCGCCGAACGGGAACGAACCCGGGAAACCGTCGACGGGCACGTCGACGCGGACACGGCCTTCCACCGCAGCATCGTCGTCGCCGCCCACAATCCGATCCTCGTCGACCTGTTCGACGGTTTCACCCCGCGTCTCCGGCAGGCCATGATCGACATGCTTCGGCTCCGAGGGGAGTTCGGCAGCGATGTCGATCAGGACGTGCACGCCGCGCTGGCCGACGCCGTCGCCGACCGCGACAGCGCCGCGGCAGCGCAGCGCAGTCGCGAGCATCTGCTCTCGCTCGCCGACTCTCTCGGCTGACGCCGGATCAGAACCGGCCGCCGCTGGAGCCCCCGAAACCACCCCCGCCACCACCGAATCCGCCACCACCGAATCCGCCACCACCGAATCCGCCGCCTCGGCCGCTGTTGAGGACACTGTTGATCAGGATGCCGCCGAGGACGGCACCGGCGACGTTGCCACCCGACGAACCGCCGCGCGGCGGGCGCTGTCGATCCTCCCACCGGCGCACATCCTTCTGGGCCGACCTCAACGCCTGCGCCGCGAACGCCGCGGCGGCCCGCGCGTGCTGCAGGGCCACCGCCGGCTCGGACTCCGCGGCGTGATCGGCGGCCTGCAGGTGACGCTGCGCCTCCGACAGCCGGGTCCGGGCCTCCGCGCCGACGACCCCGCGTCGCGTCGCGATGAAATCGGCCGCCGCCGTCACCTGCGACCGCGCCGCCGTCAGATCCTGTTGCAGTCGCTGACGGGCGCGCGCCTCCTCCTCCCGGGCCTGATGTGTCTGCTCACGCACCGCATCGAGACGCGCATCGGTCTCCACCACACGAGTGAAACTGCCCAGCGGATCGGTGTGCTGCTGCGCCCGCGCCTGCTCGAGCGCGTCCTGCGCGGCTCTGCGGGCCTCGATCAGTTCGGCGCCACCGGCGTCGCCCAGCGCGACGGCATCGGCGATACCCTCCTCGGCGTCCGCCATGGCCGCCGGCAGCGTCGCGATCGCATGGCGGATGTCGTCCGCGGCGTGCTCGAGGGCGTCGAGCAGGCTCGTCGCATGACCGAGTGCGCCCTCGGCCTCCCGGATCGCACGTACCGCATCGCCCTGCTCGCCGACCGGGCGCGCCGCGGCGGTCCGTCCCTCGTCGACGGACTTCTCCGCGAACGTCACCTCCTCCTGCGCCAGCACCACGTTGTCCGCGACCGGTGCCAGAGCATCCGCGGGGAACTCCGACCGCAACGCCGCAAGCGCCTGCTCCGCATGTGGCAGGCGGGCGCGCACCCCGATCGCCCGCTGCGTGAGGGCATCGAGTCGTTTCGGGGCGTCCAGCAGCAGATTACGCATCGCATCGAAGGCATCGATCTGGGCGTCGAGCTCACGATCGGCCTGCCCGCACGACGAGATGAGTTGCACCAGCAGGTCCCGCTGCTGCGCCGGGGTCTCCGGAATGTCGTCGTCGAGGCGCTGCCGGATCGAGAACGCCGCCGCGAGAGCCGCCCGGGCCTCCCGGTGCGCTCGATCGAACGGTGCGACCGCATTGTCACCGAACTCGCCGCGCGCCAGTTCCAGTGCCTCCGCGCTGGACCGCACCGCGTTGTCGGTCTCCACCAGCACCTTCTGCGCGTGCAGTTCCAACCCCTCGATCGGGAGCCGGCGCAATGCATCGACGTCGCTCGGGTCGATCTGCTCGGCCTGCGCTGCCCCGGCCTGCGCGCGCTTGGACCGTGATCGCCGCGTGTACAGGTACACGCCGCCCGCGCCGGCCGCGATCACGCCGCCACCGACGAGCAGCGTCGTCACCGGCGCGCTCGACGGAGCCAGGGCATCGCCGAGTCCGTCGGCCGCGGCCACCGCGGCGTCCGCCCACAGGTTCGTGCGCAGCGGCGGCGTGATGTCGTTCGTCGCGATCCGGTCACGCTCCGATGCACTGATCTCGGATCCGTCGGGTGTCCACAGCGCGAAGTCCCGGTCGTCGGTGGCGACGGCGAGCAGAGCCGTGTCCGAACCGAATCCGCTGGCCTGCGCGGCCGTCCTCACCCAGGCGTCACGGTCGTATCCGTCGAACGTCGCCACGTACGTCACCCACAACTGCACCCGATGCTCGTCGTACAGGGCGTTCGTCGCGTCCTGGATCCTCGCGACGTCGTCGGTGCTCAGCACGCCCGCGGTGTCGGTGATCGGTTGCGGGAGTCGCGACGGCTGCTCCGCGGACGCGAGCGCGGGTGCGAGCAGCCACACGGCGACAGCCAGGAAGACGGTGATCAACGGGAACGTGGCGTTCGTGCGCGGGCGGGGCGCGTCCGATACGTGTGGCATGGGATCGAATCTAGTGGAGCACGGGGCCCGGCCAGGACCGGAGCGCCGTTCGCCCCGGTCAGGGCGCCGGCGGCCGGCGCCTCGGCGCGTCCACGACGGTGAACCGGCGAGCGCACTGGCAGAATCGGGAAGGTGAGTACCGCATCCCGCCGCCCCGGCACCGCAGCGATCCTCGACGAGGAACGGCGCAGCGTCGGTGCGCGGCTGGCGCGCTGGTGCCGGCGACTCCTCGCCGGACTCGTCCTCGCGGCGATTCTCATCGTGGGCGGCACGGCCGTCCGCGTCTGGCAGGTCGCGCGCATCGACGACCGCACCCCCGCCGACGCCATCGTGGTGCTCGGCGCCGCCCAGTACGCGGGCACCCCCACCCCCGTGTTCGAGGCCCGCCTCGAACAGGCCCGCAAACTGTACGAGGCCGGTGTCTCCGATGTGATCGTCACCGTCGGGGGCAAACAGGAAGGCGACCTGTTCACCGAGGCGGCATCGGGCAAGAACTATCTCGTGTCCGCCGGCGTACCTGCCGACGCGATCGTGGCGGTCGAGGAGGGCTCGGACACCCTGCTCAGCGTCGAAGCGGTCAGCCGGGAAATGGGCGAACGCGGCCTCACCTCGGCGGTCCTGGTGAGCGACCCGTGGCATTCCCTGCGCACCCGCACGATGGCGCGCGACGCGGGACTCGACGCCTGGACGGCCCCGACCCGCCAGGGGCCCGCCGTGTTCACCCGCGAATCCCAACTGCACGGCATCGCCCGCGAGACCGCCGCGCTGATCTGGTACCAGATCGCCCACCACTCGGCCGATTTCCCGTATACAGCAGATCAGTGACCCCGATTCGTTCGGCGAAGGACGGTCCGATGCACGGCTACAGCGAACCCGATCTCGAACGCCGCGTCACGGAGACGCCGAAACGGGCCGCGCTCGACGGCACCACCGGCGCCGCCACCATGCGTTCGGCGTTCGCGCGCGACCGCGCGCGGGTCCAGCACAGCGCGGCGCTGCGCCGACTCGCCGACAAGACCCAGGTGGTCGGCCCCCGCGACGGCGACACCCCGCGCACCCGGCTCACCCACTCGATCGAGGTCGCCCAGATCGGACGCAGCATCGCGGAAGGGCTCGGCGCCGACCCGGACGTCGTCGACCTCGCCGGGCTCGCCCACGACATCGGGCACCCCCCGTACGGGCACAACGGTGAACGTGCCCTCGACGAGGTCGCGGCGCCCTGCGGTGGATTCGAGGGCAACGCACAGAACCTGCGGATCCTGACGAGTCTCGAACCGAAGGTGCTCTACCCCGACGGCACGAGCGCCGGCCTGAACCTGACCCGCGCTTCGCTCGACGCCACCCTCAAGTACCCGTGGATCCGTCCCGCTCCCGGCGCGAAGTTCGGCGCGTACGACGACGACGCCGACGAACTGGCGTGGATCCGCGACGGTGCGCCCGGCCGGAGACGAAGCCTCGAAGCGCAGATCATGGACTGGTCCGACGACGTCGCCTACTCGGTGCACGACGTCGAGGACGGCGTCACCGACGGACGGATCGACCTGAGGGTCCTCGGCGACGCCGATGCAGTGTCGGGCCTGATCGCGCTCGGGATGCGCGAGTTCGCCGGCCTCGACCCGGCCGACCTCGTCGAGGCCGCCGAACGCCTGCACACGATGCCGGTCGTCGCCGCCGTCGGAACCTACGACGGAACCCTCGCGTGTTCCGTAGCGCTCAAACGCCTCACCAGCGAACTCGTCGGCAGGTACGCGACCGCCGCGATCGGGGCGACCCTCGACGTCACCGGCGGCGACCCGGTCACCCGATTCGACCAGGATCTCGTCGTGCCGCCGGTGGTCGCAGCGGAGGTGGCGCTGCTCAAGACGATGGCGTTGCAGTTCGTCATGTCCGATCGGTCGCACCGTGCGCGTCAGGAAGCGCAGCGGGAACGGATCCACCGCGTCGCCCGGCTCCTGCTGAGCACGGCGCCGAACGGGCTCGACCCGATGTTCGCGGCCGCGTGGAAACGTTCCGCCGACGATGCCGCCCGGGTTCGGGTGGTCGTCGACCAGATCGCCTCGTGCACCGAGTCCAGAATCGAACGCATCGACCGCGCCATCGACACCGGAACCCTGGGTGTCTGACGGCACACCGGGTCGGTTCCGGAGGACGACCTAGACTCGTGGGCGTGGCCGGACGCATTTCAGACAGGGACATCGCGGCCGTCCGCGACCGCGTGCGCATCGAGGACGTCGTCGGTGACTACGTGGCTCTCAAGCGGGGCGGCGCCGACTCGTTGAAGGGACTGTGCCCGTTCCACGACGAGAAGTCCCCGTCGTTCCACGTCCGTCCCAACCACGGGCACTTCCACTGCTTCGGGTGCGGTGAGGGCGGCGACGTCTACTCCTTCCTGCAGAAGATCGAGCACATCAGCTTCGTCGAGGCCGTGGAACAACTCGCCGAGAGCGTTGGCTACACCCTCAACTACGAGGGCGGGGGACCGTCGGTGCAACGCGACCGGGGAACCCGCGCGCGGCTCGTCGCCGCGAATGCAGCCGCGCAGGAGTTCTACGCCGAGCAACTCGCCACACCCGAGGCGCGGGCGGCCCGCGACTACCTCACCGAGCGCAACTTCGACCGGTCGGCCGCGGAGGCCTTCGGCTGCGGATATGCCCCGGCCGGGTGGGACGGCCTCACCAAGCATCTGTTCCGGCGCGGCTTCGAGTTCGCCGAACTCGAAGCGGCAGGGTTGTCGCGGCAGGGGCGGCGCGGACCGATCGACCGGTTCCACCGCCGGTTGCTGTGGCCCATCCGCAATCTGTCCGGCGACGTCATCGGATTCGGCGCGCGGCGCATCCACGACGACGACACCATCACCGCCAAGTACATGAACACGCCGGAAACGGTGCTGTACAAGAAGTCCCAGGTGCTCTTCGGCCTGGATCTCGCGAAGCGGGAGATCGCGAAGTCGCATCAGGCGGTGATCGTCGAGGGGTACACGGATGTGATGGCCATGCACCTGGCCGGGGTGAAGACCGCGGTGGCCGCCTGCGGAACCGCGTTCGGGGACGAGCATCTCGCGATGCTGCGACGGCTGCTGATGGACGACAGCTACTTCCGGGGCGAGGTCATCTACACGTTCGACGGCGACGACGCCGGTCGCGCCGCCGCGATGAAGGCGTTCGAGGGGGACCAGAAGACGGCGGCGAAGACGTTCGTCGCGATCGCTCCACAGGGCATGGATCCGTGTGAGTTGCGGCAGGAATCCGGCGATGCCGCCGTGCGTGATCTCGTGGCCCGCCGCACTCCGATGTTCGAATTCGTCGTCACGTCGATCCTCGCCCAGCACGACCTCGACACCGCCGAGGGGCGGGTGGAGGCGCTGCGACGGTGTGTGCCGGTGGTCGCGAAGATCAAGGACCGCACGTTGCGGGACAACTACGCGGTCCAACTCGCCCACTGGGTGGGCTGGGACGATATTCCCACCGTGCGGCGGCGGGTACAGGAGGAATCGCGGCGTGGGACCGCGGCCACCGCGCCGGCCCGGAACAAGGGGGCGGGGTCGGCGGAGACCGCGACGGTGCTGCGGCGGCCACGCCCGAAGGACCCGGTCCTGTGGCCGCAGCGGGACGCCCTCAAAGCGGCCCTGCAGTACCCGGCGATCGCGGGCCCGGTCTTCGATTCGCTGCCGGGGGAGACGTTCACCGATCCCGCGTACGCGGCGGTGCGGGAGGCCGTCGCTCGCGCAGGTGGTGCCGGTTCGGGACTCGGCGGTGCCGAATGGGTCGACGCGGTGGGTCGCGCCGCCGATGATCCGGTCGCGCATTCGCTGGTGATGGAACTGGCCGTCGAACCGCTGCCCGCGGAGGAGGAGCGGATGCCCCGCTACATCGGGGGTGTTCTCGCCCGGCTGCAGGAGGTGTGGGTGGGCGAGCAGGTCGCCGAGCTCAAATCGAAGCTGCAGCGGATCTCACCGGCCACCGAATCCGACGAGTTCCATGCCTTGCTCGGCGACCTCGTGGCGCTCGAGCAGTACCGCCGCAGTCTGCTCGACCAGGCCATCGGCGATGCGAACGGCGACGGCCTGGCCGGCTGAACGGTTACTTCTGGAGCTGATCGCGGGGCACCATGATCGTGGTGGTCTCGTCGATCGGCTTCATCGGTTCGAGCTTCGGTTGCGGGTTCAACGCGTCCGACAGCTTCTGCCGCCCCACCTCGATGGCCTTGTGGGTGACGGGGCTGGCTGCGACCGCCTTCGCGGTCTTGCTGATCTGCTCGTACCGCGCGCGCCCCGCTCGGGTGCCGAGTACGTACCCCGCTGCGACCCCGACCAACAATCCGAACACTGTGTCGTCCCTTCCGCCTGTGCCTGCGACTCTCCCATCCTGCCCGATGCGGCACCACATGCCCACATGCAGGCGATTTGGTGCAGCGGCGGGTGTGGCGCTAATGTTTTCCACGCACCCGGGGAAACCGCGGGTGCAGCAGGACAATCCCCTGTAGCTCAATTGGCAGAGCATTCGACTGTTAATCGAACGGTTGCTGGTTCGAGTCCAGCCGGGGGAGCTCTCGACGACGCCCCCATCATCCACTGCGGATGTCGGGGGCGTCGTCGTCCGTCGTGTTCCGCCGTAGCAACGCAAAATGGTGGTCGCTGCGGGTAATTTCCCGTTGTCATCGCCATTCGGCGCGGTTCTGGTGGCTACACGGTCGCGACCCCACCGAACGTCTCGGGTAGCATGCGTACGCGTCGCCCAGGCGACGGTGAACCGCGACGAGCGACGTCGCGGCGGGGCGGTAGCTCAGTCGGTCAGAGCCGCGGACTCATAATCCGCTGGTCGTGGGTTCGAGCCCCACCCGCCCCACCTCGGACGGTGTTTTCGCACCCGAGCGGTGGTGCCGATCCGACGTTCGTGCGTCGACACGTGCACTCTCGACCGGGACGGTGCCGCGGAGGGCGGCCCACCGACTGTCGCAGTGATCGACGAGTTCTCGGCGCCGGTACGGTAGTTCTGCGCGGCGACGCGGGCGAGCGTCTCGTGTGCCGCGGTGTGCGAACGGAGTTCGGCGGGGCTTCTACGATGGGGGCGTGGTGATTCGACCGGATGACAAGGACTGGACGTGGGTCGTCGAACGGGCCTGCCCCGATTGCGGATTCGACCCCGAAGCGGAGAGCTACGACGATCTGCCGGCGTTGGTCCGGGAGCGGTCGGCGAGCTGGGCGGCGATCCTGGCCCGCCCCGATGCCGTGCGGCGGCCCGACGACGCGACGTGGTCGCCGCTCGAGTACGCCGCGCACCTGCGTGACGTGTGCGCCGTGTTCCGGGGTCGACTCGAGTCGATGCTCGACGCGGAGGATCCGCCGTTCGAGAACTGGGATCAGGACGCCGCCGCCGTGACCGGGAAGTACGGCGAACTGGATCCGGGTGAGGTCGCTGCGGAGCTCGCCGTCGCGGGTCGGGTCGCCGCCGACGCGTTCGGGGCGGTGTCGCCGCAGGAGCGCGGGCGGACCGGTCGGCGCGGTGACGGCGCCCGATTCACCGTCGAGACGCTCGCCCGGTACTTCGCGCACGAACACGTCCATCACGTCTGGGACGCGCGGTACCGGTAACTTTCTGAAACCTGTTCCAATTTTGCGGAATTGTGGCTATCGTCACTCCTGCAACCGCAATGCGATGGAGGGTGAAGTTCAGATGAAGACCAAGGGTGCACTGCTGTGGGGCGTCAACGAGCCGTGGTCGGTCGAGGAGATCGAACTGGGCGATCCCATCGCGGGTGAGGTCCAGATCCGTATGGAAGCCGCCGGCATGTGCCACTCCGACCACCACATCGTCACCGGTGCGACCCCGATGCCCTCGTACCCGGCCATGGGTGGCCACGAAGGCTCCGGCGTCATCACCAAGATCGGTGACGGCGTCGTGGGACTCGAGGTCGGCGATCACGTCGTGCTCTCGTTCATCCCGGCGTGCGGACGCTGTCCGTCGTGCGCGACCGGACACTCGAACCTCTGTGACCTCGGTGCGGGGCTGCTCGGCGGACAGGCGATCTCGGACGGTAGCTACCGCATCCAGGCGCGCGGCGAGAACGTCATCCCGATGTGTCTGCTCGGCACGTTCGCGCCGTACATGACGGTCAACCAGACCCAGGTCGTCAAGATCGACAAGGATATCCCGTTCGAGATCGCCGCACTCGTCGGCTGCGGCGTACCCACCGGGTGGGGTTCCGCCACACACATCGCCGACGTCAAGGCCGGCGACTCGGTGGCGATCATCGGCATCGGCGGTGTCGGCATGAGCGCGCTGCAGGGCGCGGTCGCGTCCGGTGCCCGCCACGTCTTCGCCATCGATCCGGTGCCGTGGAAGCGCGAGCAGGCCCTCAAGTTCGGTGCCACCCACGCATACGCCTCCATCGAGGAGGCGATCGTGCCGATCATGGAGATCACCTGGGGCAAGATGTGCCAGAAGACCATCATCACCGTCGGTGAGATGAAGGGCGAACTCGTCGACCCCTCGCTCACGCTGACGGCGAAGGGCGGCACGTGTGTCGTCACCGCGATGGGCTTCATGTCCGACATGGACGTCAAGCTGAACTCGTTCCTGTTCTCGATGCTGCAGAAGGACCTCAAGGGCAACATCTTCGGCGGCTGCAATGCTCGGGTGGACATCCCGAACCTGCTCGACCTCCACCGGTCCGGTCAGCTGAACCTCGCGGACATGGTCACCCGTACCTACACCCTCGAGCAGATCAACGACGGCTACCGGGACATGCTCGACGGCAAGAACATCCGAGGTGTCATCCGCTACACCGAAGCCGATTGGTGACGAGGCTCCGCGGGTGCTGAGGCTCCGCGCCCCGCGGTCTTCTAGGCTGGGCGGGTGCGCAGTCTCGATGTGATCTCCGAGTGGCCCGTCGACCACGCCGCCGCCGCGGTTCTGACCCGCGACGGCGGCGTCGTCGGCTCGATCGGCGATACCACCACGGTGTACGAGTTGGCTTCGGTCACCAAGCCGCTCGTCGCGTACGCGGTCCTCGTCGCGGTCGAGGAGGGGGCGATCGAACTCGACGCGCCCGCCGGTCCGCCGGGATCGACGATCCGGCATCTGCTGGCGCACGCGTCCGGGCTCGCCTTCGGTGAGCCGGTGGTGCAGACCGAGCCGGGACGCAAACGGATCTACTCGAGCGCGGGATTCGAGGTACTCGCCGAGGTCGTCGCCGCCGAGACCGGATTCCGCTTCGCCGACTATCTCGCCGAAGCCGTGTTCGAGCCCCTGGGGATGGCCGACTCGGAGCTCGCCGGACCGGCGGGGCACGGGGCCCGATCGACGGTGGCGGACCTGACGCGTTTCGCCGCCGAACTCGTGTCCCCGAACCTGGTGTCACCGCAGACGTTCGAGGCGGCGACGAGTGTCCAGTTCCCGGGACTCGACGGAATCGTCCCGGGATACGGAAGGTTCAAACCGAACGACTGGGGTCTCGGATTCGAAATTCGGGGCCGGAAGAATCCGCATTGGACGGGTGCATCGAATTCTCCGCGGACATTCGGTCATTTCGGTCAATCCGGCACATTTCTCTGGGTCGATCCCGAAATCGGTACCGCCTGTGTGGTACTCACCGATCGAGCATTCGGTCCCTGGGCGAAACCGCTGTGGTCGACGGTGAACGATGGAATCGTTCGCGAAATCACAGAAACCTCTGCCGTTCGCTAGCGAAACAGGCGCAACAGCGGCACACTATCCGTTAACCGTACGCAGAAACCGCCCGGTGGGGGTCGTTGGGGAAGACGTCCTCGTCGAATCGGAGGTGACTGTATGCGCGCATCGAATCAGTTCGCGGATGCGACATCGGGGGTGGTCTACGTCCACTCCTCGCCGGCTGCGGTCTGCCCGCATATCGAGTGGGCGTTGGCCGCCACGCTCGACAGTCGGCCCGACCTGACGTGGACGGGCCAACCGGCCGATACGGGTCTGTTGCGTACGTCCGTCGAATGGGCCGGGCCGGTCGGAACGGGCGGACGTCTCGCGGAGGCACTGAAGGTGTGGCAGATGCTGCGCTTCGAGGTCACCGAGAACCCGAGCGAGGGTGTCGACGGCGAACGATTCAGCTACGTCCCGCAACTCGGACTGTGGCGGGGCAGCACCAGCGCGAACGGGGACGTCGTGATCGGTGAGATGCGGATGCGCGCGATCCTGGCCTCCGCGGACGTCACCGGAGAGATCCACCGTGCGCTCGGCACGGCGTGGGACGAGGAACTCGAACCGTACCGCGCCGGTGACGAAGGCGCCGAGGTGACCTGGCTGCGTCGTAACGTCGGGTGAGACACCCTCGGGCGACGACACCCCTCCTCCGAGGTGCCGTCGCCCGCGCCGCCGTTTCCGAACCGCTACAGCGGAATGTTCTTGTGGGCCCCGCGGGCCGCAGGCGCGGCCGCGAGTGCCGCCGCGAGCGTGCTACGGGTGGTGGCCGGGTCGATCATCTCGTCGACCACACCGATCGACACGGCACGCCCGACACCTCCGGCGATCGCCTCGTGCTCGGCCGCGAGTCGGTCGTGCAGGGCGTCCCGCTCCTCGTCGGGGGCGGCAGCGAGCGCCTTCTTGTGCAGGATCCCCACCGCTGCCTTCGCGCCCATCACGGCGACCTCGGATTCGGGCCACGCGAACACGGCGGTGGCACCGAGCGCCCGCGAGTTCATCGCGATGTAGGCGCCGCCGTAGATCTTGCGCGTCACCAATGTCACCCGCGGCACGGACGCCTCGGCGAAGGCGTGGAGGAGCTTCGCGCCGCGCCGGACGACGCCCTCCCACTCCTGGCTGACACCGGGCAGGTAGCCGGGAACGTCGACGACGACCACGAGCGGAACCCCGAACGCGTTGCACATCCGCACGAACCGGGCCGATTTCTCGGCGCTCTCGGAGTTCAGGCAGCCACCGAGCCGCAGTGGGTTGTTGGCGATCACGCCCACGGTGCGGCCGCCGAGCCGCCCGAAACCGGTGACGATGTTGCGGGCCCAGCCACCCTGCAGTTCCTCGAAACTCGACTCGCCCTCGACGTTGTCGAGCAGTTCGTGCACGATCGGCCGGACATCGTAGGCGCGGCGCGGGGATTCCGGCATCATCGCCCGGAGGTCGGTGTCGCCGCGCGCTGCCGCGTCGACGTCGAACTCGCCCTGATCGGACAACATCGACACCAGCCGCCGCGCACGGTGCAGTGCGTCCTCCTGGTCGTCCGCGGCGATGTGTGCGACACCGGACTTCCTGGTGTGGGTGTCGGGACCACCGAGCGACTCCATGTCGACCTGCTCACCGGTGACGCTGCGCACCACGTCGGGGCCGGTGACGAACACGCGGCCCTCCGGTGCCATGATCACGATGTCGGTGAGTGCCGGTCCGTACGCGGCGCCGCCCGCGGCGAAGCCGAGGACGACGGAGATCTGCGGGATGCGCCCCGAGGCACGAACCATCGCCTCGAAGACGAGGCCGACGGCGTGGAGGGCTTCGACACCTTCGGCGAGGCGCGCGCCACCGGAATGGAACAACCCGACGATCGGGAGTTCCTCGGCGATGGCGGTGTCGATGGCGTCGACGATGTGCCGGCACCCTTCGATGCCCATGGCGCCGCCCATGACGGTGGCGTCCGAGCAGTAGGAGATGGCGGGCAGCCCGTCGATGAGGCCGCGCGCGGCGAGAACTCCGGACTTGTCGCGTGGGTGGAGCAGTTCCACGGTGCCGGAGTCGAACAGATTCTCGAGACGTGCCAACGGGTCCCGCGGGTCCGCTGTGGCGTTGCGCTGGGTAGCGGGGTCGAGAACGGTCATCGGGTGTGCTCCTCGGGCAGATGCGGTGGTGGGGTGCGGTGGAGACCCCGTGGGTCGGGGTCTCCACCGCGGTGAGCGGCGTGCGTCGGTCGGGTCAGGCCCGGCCGAACGCGAGGGCCACGTTGTGCCCACCGAAACCGAACGAGTTGTTCAGCGCGAAATCGAACTGGCCGTAACGAGGTTCACCCTTGACCACGTCGAGTTCGATCTCTGGATCCTGATTGTCGAGATTGAGCGTGGGCGGAATGACTCCGTCACGCAGCGCCAGGACCGTGAGGACGGCCTCGAGTGCACCGACCGCGCCGATCGAATGGCCGAGCGCGGATTTCGGTGCGTAGATCGCGGCGTGGTCGCCCACGGCCGCGTTGATCGCCTTGGACTCGGCCGTGTCACCGATCGGGGTGGCCGTCGCGTGTGCGTTGACGTGCCCGATGTCGGACTTGGTCAGTCCGGCGGTCTCGATGGCGCGGGCCATGGCCCGCGCCGCGCCGGTGCCTTCGGGATGCGGCGCCACGATGTGGTAGCCGTCGGAGGTGATCCCGGCACCGAGGAGACGTCCGTGGACGGTCGCGCCGCGGGCCTTCGCATGTTCCTCCGATTCGAGGACCATCAGCGCGCCGGCCTCACCGAACACGAAGCCGTCCCGGTCCTTGTCGAAGGGGCGCGACGCGGCCTGCGGATCGTCGTTGCGGGTGCTCAGCGCCCGCATCATCGCGAAGCTGGCGGTGGCGACCGCGTCGAGTTGGCCCTCGACACCGCCGGTGACGACGATGTCGGCGTCACCGAGTGCGATCATGCGGTACGCGTTCGCGATGGCCTCCGAGCCGGACGAGCACGCCGACACGGGGGTGATGACCCCGGCGCGGGCGCCGAGTTCGAGACCCACGGTGGCCGACGGTCCGTTCGGCATGATCATCTGCACCGCGAACGGCGACACCTTGCGGTATCCACCGGTGCGGAGCTTGTCGACGGCCTCGATGAGGCTCTCGCCGCCGCCGAGACCGGTGCCGATGACGACACCGAGACGATCGGGGTCGACGTCCGGGCTACCGGCGTTCGACCACGCGGTCCGGGCGAGGGTGAGGGCCAGTCGCTCGACGAAGCTCATCCGCCGCACCTCGACGCGAGAGAGGCTCTCGTCGGGGCTCGACTTCAGGACACCGCCGATGCGGACCGGAAGATCGTATTCGTCGACGAATCCGCTGAGCGTGCCGATCCCGCTTTCACCGGCGAGGAGGCCCTTCCAGGTGGCGTCCGCGTCACCGGCGATCGACGTCGACGCAGCGAGGCTGGTGACGACGACGTTGCGCAGCGTCCGAGGAGAGGGGGAGGTCACGGCTCGGCTCACTCGTTGTCGTTGGTGGCCTGAACGCCCTCGGCCTCGAGCTTCTGGATGTAGTTGACGGCATCACCGACGGTGCGGAGGCCGGCGAGGTCCTCGTCGGGGATCTTGACGCCGTACTTGTCCTCGGTCTGCACGGCGATCTCGACCATGGAGAGCGAATCGATGTCCAGGTCGTCGACGAAGGACTTGTCGATGGTCACCTCGGAGGGCTCGATGCCGGTGACTTCCTCGATGATCTCCGCGAGACCGGCGATGATTTCTTCCTGGGTGGCGGCCACGTCGTGGCTCCCTTCTTGGGTTCGGTCGACTGTGTCGTGCAAGAAACCGGATGGACGAATGCCCGTCCGGGATGCCCGGGATGCCCGGGGTGTTCAGCGCACGCGTCGAGGTCGACGGGTGCGCAGCAACCTGATCGATATCGAGGTGTCAGGTCAGTGACGCGATATCGGCAGGAGTCTTCAGGGCCACCGTGGGGGTGCCGCGCATCTCGCGCTTGGCGATGCCGACGAGGGTGCCGGCCGGCGGGAGTTCCACCACGGAGGAGACCTGCGCGTCGCGCAGGTGGGCGGTGCACAGGTCCCAGCGCACGGGTCGGGTGACCTGCGCGGCGAGCCGTTCGAGCGCCTCCGTTCCGGACGTGACCGGGGCGCCGTCGAAGTTCGACAGCAGGGTGCGGGTGGGATCACCGGGGGTGATCTTCGCAGCTGCCGCGGCGACGGCGTCCTGGGCGGGAGCCATGAAACGGGTGTGGAAGGCGCCGGCGACCGGGAGCGACCGGATGCGGGCCTTCGCGGGCGGGTTCGCGGCGAGTTCCTCGAGTGCTTCGAGGCGTCCGGCCGCGACGATCTGACCGGCTGCGTTCATGTTGGCGGGAGTCAGATCGAGTTCGTCGAGGCGGGTGAGCACCTCGTCCTCCGCGCCACCGAGCACGGCGGACATGCCGGTGGGTTCGAGTGCGCAGGCCTTGGCCATCTCGGCGCCGCGGACGGCGGCGAGAGCCACCGCGTCGTCGGCCGAGATCACCCCGGCGATGGCGGCGGCGGCCAGTTCACCGACCGAATGCCCGGCGACGATCGTGTCGGCGGGGACGAGCCCACGGCTTTCCAGTTCCTCGTGAGCGAGGAGTGCGGCAGCGACGACGAGCGGCTGGGTGACGGCGGTGTCGGTGATCTCCTCGGCGGTGGCGACGGTGCCGAGGCGTTCGAGATCGAGGCCGGTGTTCTTGGACCAGAGCTGGATGCGATCGCGGGCACCGGCCTGCTCCAACCACGAGGTGAGCATGCCGGGCGTCTGGGACCCCTGACCGGGGGCGAGAAGCGAAATCACGAAGATCAGAGAACACCTTGCGGCCGGTCCTCCGAGATGTCGGTAGGAATGAAAGCTAGGCACAGGATTTGTAGGGTTCCTACAAAATCGCACGTGGGAGTCCGCTATCGGATCAGCACCGCCCCGCGTTACGTGTCCGGTTCGCGAGGTGTGAACCGTGTGACTGGTGGTAATGGGGTTCTGAGTTCGTTATGACTTCGTGCCAAACGCCCCACCGTGGACGCGATTCGGAGCACGTACGCATCACGGGGATTTGTGGGATCCCGACCCGTGACATCCGTGATCCGCCTCAACCGATAGCGGACCGTATTTGGATGAACAAACAGCTTTCGGGAGCAGGACTCGACTGCGCCACCGCTGTCGAGGTAGGCGTCGAGCGTGTCGGCGAGCGCCGGGCCCGCGCCCTCGAGTGGCAGAACGATCTCGTCCTCGAGTGCGGCGATCGCGCCCGGATCCCCGAGGAGCGCCCGTTCGGGGAGCAGTTCCGCGGCATGCACCGGCCGCGGCGCCCCCGGCCACCCGGCCACCGCCTCCATCCCGGCCATCGCCTCGACCGCCGACGCGTGCGCCGACGCCAGCGACGGTGTGGTCGGCCCGATCACCACCGGATCGTCGGAGAACGCATGCATCAGCTCCTCCCGGAACACCACGGCGTCCGCGGCGCCGTGGAGCATTCCGCTGACCACCATCACCAGGTTCTCGCCCTGCACCACGGCGAGAGCGGCCCGGCCGTGCTGCCGCGCGATGGTGTGCACGGTGGTGACCACCGAGACGCCCTCCTCCGGTGGAGGTGTGCCGACCAGGACCGTCGCCGGCGCGGTCGCGTCCCAGTTCAACGTCGCGGCGCGGGACTGCATGTCCGACCCCGTGTCGCCGCGGACCACCGCGTCGACGACCAGCGCCTCGAGCCTCGTGTCCCAGGCGCCACGCGACTCCGCGGCGCTCGCGTACGCCGACGCCGCCGCGAACCCGACCTCGCGGCTGTACCGCAGGATCGCCTCGGTGAGCGCGACGAGCTGCTCGTCGTTGCGTGCCAGGGCCGGCAACCACTTCTCGAACATCTCCATCGCCGCGCGCACCATCTCGACGGTCTGACGGAAGGTGAGTCGCTGCGCGAGATCCTGGGGAATCGACTGGAATGCGTCGAAACTGAACCGGATGTCGTTGTCCGGGTGCCGGACCCATTCGAGGAAGTCCACCACCGACGTCTGGATGATCAACTGCACCGTCGAGCGTTGCGACGCATCCAGGTCGGCGAAGAACGGCAGCTGTTCCTGCAGTGTGTGCACGGCCTCGGTGGACAGCCGCCCCGAGAACTGCTTGACCCGCCGCAGCAGGGCGTCGGGCAGGGGAGCGCGCTCCGGGCGCGCAGGCGGCGTCGGGCGCCCCGTCTGGGCGCCCGACGTCCGCGGCGCACGGCGCGGGAGCGGTTCTTCGACCATGCCCAGAAAACTACCCGGAGCATGCCCCCGCTCCCGCACCGAACGCGACGACGACCTCAGGCCACGCCGGGGTCGGACGTCTGCTCGGGGGCGGCCGTCACATCGTCGATGCGGTACCTGGACGCCGCCTCCACCGCGCGTGCACGGTCGACGGTGCCCTCGCGGCCGAGAGCCTCGAGCACTGCGACGACCGTCGATTCGGCGTCGATGTTGAACACCCGGCGCGCGGCAGGTCGGGTGTCGGAGAATCCGAATCCGTCGGCGCCGAGGACCGAGTAGTCACCCGGAACCCACTTGCGGATCTGATCGGGCACGGCGCGCATCCAGTCGGACACCGCCACGAACGGGCCCGCCGCGTCCTCGAGGACGCGTGCGACGTACGGCTGCTCCGGCTCGGCGGCCGGATCGAGCAGTGCGCGGTGGTCGCACTCGATTCCGTCGCGACGCAGTTCGCCCCACGAGGTGACCGACCACACGTCGGCGGACACACCCCACTCGTCGGCGAGCATCTGCTGTGCCCGCAGCGCCTCCGGCATGATCACGCCGGACGCGAGGATCTGCGCCTTCGGGCCCGCCGCGGCGCCACGCCGGAACAGGTAGATGCCCTTGAGTAGGCCCTCCACGTCGAGGCCCTCCGGTTCGGCCGGCTGCGTGTACGGCTCGTTGTAGAGGGTGATGTAGTAGAAGACGTTCTCGCCACCGAACCCGGCCTGCCCCTCGGTTCCGCCGTACATGCGGCGCAGACCGTCCCGCACGATGTGCGCGATCTCGTAGGAGAACGCCGGGTCGTACGTCACGGCGGCGGGGTTCGTCGACGCCAACAGCAGGGAATGCCCGTCGGCGTGCTGCAGGCCCTCACCGGTCAGTGTCGTGCGGCCGGCCGTCGCGCCGAGCACGAAACCGCGCGCCATCTGGTCTGCCGCGGCCCACAGGCCGTCGCCGGTGCGCTGGAATCCGAACATCGAGTAGAAGATGTACACGGGGATCATCGGCTCACCGTGCGTCGCGTAGGACGTGCCGACGGCGGTGAACGACGCGGTGGACCCCGCCTCGTTGATGCCCTCGTGCAGGATCTGTCCGACCTCGCTCTCCTTGTAGGCGAGCATCAGGTCGGCGTCGACGGACGTGTACAACTGTCCGTTGCGGTTGTAGATCTTCAGCGACGGGAACCACGAGTCCATCCCGAACGTGCGGGCCTCGTCCGGAATGATCGGCACGATCCGCTTGCCGATCTCCTTGTCACGCAGCAACTCCTTGAGCACGCGCACCAGCGCCATCGTGGTGGCGACCTGCTGCTTGCCCGAGCCTTTGCGGACGACGTCGTACGTCTTGTCCTCGGGCAACTTCAGCGGTGCTGCGGTCGTCCGGCGCTCGGGCAGGAATCCACCGAGGTTGCGGCGCCGCTCGAGCATGTACCGGATCTCGGGAGCCTCGAAGCCCGGGTGGTAGTACGGCGGCATCTTCGGGTTCTTCTCGAGTTCCGCGTCGGAGATCGGGATGCGCTGCACGTCGCGGAAGTACTTGAGGTCCTCGAGCGTGAGCTTCTTCATCTGGTGCGTCGCGTTGCGACCCTCGAAGTGCTTGCCGAGGGTGTAGCCCTTGATGGTGTGCGCGAGGATCACCGTCGGCTGACCCTTGTGCTCCATCGCGGCCTTGTACGCGGCGTGGATCTTGCGGTAATCGTGACCGCCCCGCTTGAGGTTCCAGATCTCCTGGTCGGTGAGGTGGTTGACGAGAGCCTTCGTGCGCGGGTCGCGGCCGAAGAAGTGCTCACGCACGAAGGCGCCGTCGTTGGCCTTGTACGTCTGGTAGTCGCCGTCGGGGGTGGCGTTCATCAGGTTGACGAGCGCGCCGTCCTTGTCGGCGTGCAGCAGAGCGTCCCACTCGCGGCCCCACACGACCTTGATGACGTTCCACCCGGCGCCGCGGAAGAAGGACTCCAGCTCCTGGATGATCTTGCCGTTGCCGCGGACGGGGCCGTCGAGGCGCTGCAGGTTGCAGTTGACGACGAACGTGAGGTTGTCGAGGCCCTCGGTGGCGGCGACATGCGCCAGACCGCGCGACTCGGGCTCGTCCATCTCGCCGTCGCCGAGGAACGCCCACACGTGCTGCTGAGAGGTGTCCTTGAGGCCGCGGTCGTGCAGGTAGTGGTTGAACCGCGCCTGGTAGATCGCGTTCATCGGGCCCAGACCCATCGACACCGTCGGGAACTCCCAGAAGTCCGGCAGCAACCGCGGGTGCGGGTACGACGGCAGCCCACCGCCGAGCATCGCGTGGCTGTGCTCCTGCCTGAACCCGTCGAGCTGGTCGGTGGTCAGGCGGCCTTCGAGGTACGCGCGGGCATAGATGCCCGGCGACGCGTGCCCCTGGATGAAGATCTGGTCGCCGCCGCCCGGATGGTCCTTGCCGCGGAAGAAGTGATTGAACCCCACCTCGTACAGCGCCGCGGACGACGCATACGTCGAGATGTGACCGCCGACGCCGATGCCGGGTCGCTGCGCGCGAGTGACCATGATCGCGGCGTTCCACCGGATGTACGCGCGGAACCGCCGTTCGACCTCTTCGTCACCGGGGAACCACGGTTCCATCTCGGTGGGAATGGTGTTCACGTAATCCGTGGACGTCAGGGCGGGAATGGACACGTGTCGCTCGCCGGCGCGCTCGAGCAGGCGCAGCATCAGGTAGCGGGCACGTGCCGGACCGGCGGCGTCGAGCATGCCGTCGAAGGATTCGAGCCACTCGGTGGTTTCCACCGGATCGATGTCCGGCAGATAGGAGGCCACGCCCTCGCGAATGACCCGGACCCGGTTGTCGGAGGTCGGAGTGTCGCTGGAGGGTCCCGATCCCGCAGCGCCGGGTGTGGCGGCGTTCGTGCGGGAATCGGGGCCGTGGATCAGGTCTGTCAACGTCTGCTCCTCATCGTGGTGGGGCGCGCAGGTGTGGCGCCCGCTCCGTCGGCCGGCTCTTGTGGGAGCCGACTCATCGACATCTGAACATGATGCAACCCTCATCTTCCCCCATCCCGGCTCCCGAAGCATGGGCGGTCCGGGAATGGGGCCTGATGACCCACCGGTAACCTGAATTCGGCGCTCTGCGTCGCCCGATTCCTGAGATTCTCTGGAATTTCGCCGCGTTTCGGGTTGCGCTCGGCCGCCCGACGATGTTCGCTTTGACCAATCGATTGTGACAACGGTGCGCGGCCGAGCCGCGACCCCGACCTTGAGGAGGAACCACCGTGGTCGCCGCGGCGGATGCCAAGACCTACGTTTCGAAGCTCGGTATCACACACGACCAGGTGGTCCAGGAACTCGGTTGGGACGAGGACACCGACGACGAGTTGCGTGCGGCGATCGAGGAGGTCACCGGAACGGAACTGCTCGACGAGGACTCCGACGAGGTCGTCGACGTGGTGTTGTTGTGGTGGCGGGAGAGCGACGGGGATCTCGTCGACAACCTCATGGATGTGATCGGTCCACTCGCCGAGGACGGCGTCGTGTGGGTGCTCACCCCGAAGACGGGGCGTCCCGACCACGTCGAACCCAGCGAGATCGCGGAATCCGCGACCACCGCCGGCCTGACCCAGACGTCGGCCACCAATCTCGGCGACTGGATCGGCAGCCGGCTCGTGCAGCCCAAGTCCGGCCGTCCGCGTCGCTGAGCGCACCGTTCCCCACCTCGAGCAGAAGGGCACGTCACCGAATGGCGATCGCCGTGGGCGCCGAGGCGCCCGATTTCACCCTGAAGGACCAGAACAACCAGGAAGTGACGCTGTCGGGCTTCCGCGGAAGCAAGAACGTACTGCTGGTGTTCTATCCGCTCGCGTTCACCGGTGTGTGCCAGGGCGAACTGTGCGCGGTCCGCGACGACCTGCCCACGTTCGAGAACGACGACACCGCGATCCTCGCCGTGTCCGTCGGTGCGTCCCCGACCCACAAGATCTGGGCGGCGGAGCAGGGCTACACGTTCCCGTTGCTGTCGGACTTCTGGCCGCACGGTGAAGTCGCCCAGGCCTACGGTGTGTTCAACGACAAACTCGGCTTCGCCAACCGCGGCACCTTCGTCATCGACAAGGACGGCATCGTGCGGTTCGCCGAGGAGAACCAGCCGGGGGAGCCCCGTGACCAGGGAGCTTGGGTCCGGGCGCTCGCCGCGCTAAAGTCCTGAGGCGACATCGGCGGGCTTCCCGCCGATGAGTCGGGCGTGTAGCTCAGTGGTAGAGCTCTGGTTTTACACACCAGCGGTCGGGGGTTCGAAACCCTCCGCGCCCACCAACCGACGCCTCCCGCGGCCCGAACTGCTTCCCGCGGCAGCAATTGCCGACGCGGGAAGCAGTTCAGGCCGCGAGAAGGTGTTTCGGTCCCCGTCGGGACTACCGGCGCCGCCGCTTCTTCCGGCTCGACTTCTTCCGTTTGCGCGCGTTCTTCGCGTTCTTCGTGTTCTCGGTCTTCGTGCGGGGTGCAGCGGCCGGCTCGTCCTCGGCCGGTACCTCCAGCAGTGACCGCGCGGCCTCCCGCCGGAGACTGTCCATCAACTCGGGCGAGCGCAGCAGGAACGTGGCCTCCCGCAACGCGGTGTACCGGGCCAGGGAGATGAGTACCGCGTTGCCCTCGTCGCCGACGATCTCGACGGCGACGGTGTCGCCGTTGACCTCGCGGATCAGGTCCTTCAGATTCTTGCGTGCGGATTTGACCGTGGTTGCCGGCACCGATGTCGACTCCGTTCGCTGGGCGGTGGACTCGGGCATCTTCGCACCGATCGGGGTGATCGCGGTGCGGGACCGGCCGAAATCCGGACACGAACCCGCAACGAACCCGGGCGGGGCCCGGCGACGAGCCCGGCAGGACCCGGGACGCGTCGCGGTCAGGCGGTCGTCGACGGCAACGCCGTGTCGTACGCCTCGGTGAGCAGTGCCCGCAGAGCGTCGTCGAGTTCGTCCGCCGATGCGATGCTCAGCCGGTGCGTGGTGACCCTGCCGTCGGACGGATAGGCCTCCCGCAGAGACCGATGGTGGACGCGTCGCGGCAGATCCAGGGCCACCTCGAGCCGTGAGGCGTACACGAACGCGGCGGCGAACACCCGACCCCGCGACCACCGCACCTCCGAGTTGCGGACCTGCTCCTCGACGTCGTCGCCGAGCGTGCGCACGAGATCATGGAACCGTCGGAACTTGTCGACCGCTGCAGGGTCCTTGTCCGCCAGGTAGTCGTCGACGGTCGCGTACATGCGGGGAACTCCTCGGAGTCGGTGGCCGGGGCCGGAACGTGCTCAGCGACGACGCCCGTACCGGTCGGCGAGCTTGTCTTCGGTGGTCTGCACAGCCCGTGGGGCCTGCGCGACCGGGACGTCGTCGGGGGCCGCCGGGGCGCTCGTGCCGTCGGGGGCGGTGGCCTTCGCCTTCCGTCGCTCGCGCACCTCGGCCCAGACGAAGTAGCCGAGACCGAGCGGCGCCATGATCCCGAACGCCAGCCACTGCAACCCGTACGACAGGTACGGACCGGCGTCGATCTGCGGGAGCGGAACGGGGGTGAGGACACCCGGCTGGTCGGCGTCCAACTGCAGGAAACCGTCCACGAGATCGAGCCCCGATGCCGCCGCGATCTGCGGGGCGTCCACGAAGTACACCTGCAGGTGCCCGGCGTCCGTGAACGGGTCCTTGCCGGGCACTGTGCCCTCGGACAGGCGGATGCGGGCCTCGAGGGTCACCGGGCCGACGGGTGCGGCAGGGATCTCGGGCACCTCCGTGCCCCGCACCGGCCGGACGTAGCCGCGATCGACCAGCACGGTGCGTCCGTCGTCGAGCACGAACGGGGTCAGCACCTCGTAGGCGGGCTGCCCCTCGATACTGCGCAACCGAACCAGCACGTCGGAGTCGGGAACATAGCTGCCGTCGGCGAGCACCCGCCGCCACTCGTCCTCGACGCGGGCGTCGCCGGTGAGCAGGTCGGGCAGCGGAACCGGGTCCTGGGCGATCGACGCCGCCATCCGGTCGTTGCGCTCGGACGTACTGGTGTTCTTCCCGAGCTGCCACGGTGCGAGCACCGTGAAACACGCGTAGGCGAAACCGACCACCACGACGGCCAGGACCAGCCAGCTCGGGCGGAGAAGAAACGTCAGTCGGCGCACCCGTCCACGGTAGCCCGTGAGGTGGATCTCACCGTTGTCGCACCCACTCGAGCAGGCCCGGAACGGCCGCTTCGATCTGCTCCCGGACCTCCTCGAACTCGGGCAGCCCACCGTAGTACGGGTCGGGAACGGACTCGTCGTCCGCGGTGGGATCGAACGTGCGGAGCAGGACGCGACGCTCGGTGGGCACTCCGAGCTCGGCGAGACGGCGGTCGTGGCCTGCCGCGAGCGCCACCACCAGATCCGCCGACAGATGATCGGGGCCGAGTTCCGCGGCGCGATGCCCGGTCGGATACCCGTGGCGCTGCAGCACCGCGGACGTCCGCGGATCGGCGTCGGCGCCGACGTGCCACCCGTGGGTGCCGGCGCTGCTCACCCGCACGCGGTCGTCGAGGCCCTCGCGGCGCAGGTGCTCGGCGAAGATCTTCTCCGCCATGGGGGACCGGCAGATGTTCCCGGTGCACACGAACGTCACATGCAGCACGGGTCACCGCCTCCCGGTCAGCAGTCGACACAACTCGTCGACGCTCCCGACGGTGCGCGCTGCGTCGGTGCCCTCACCGTCGGCGCCGTACCCCCACTCGACGAACACCGTCGGCACCCCCCACCGTCCGGCGCCGTGCACGTCGTGGTCACGATCCCCGATCATCACGACGTCGGCGGTACCGCCGTCCGTGGCCTCGACCGGATCGACCCCCAGGGCTCGGAGACTGTGCGCAACCACATCGGACTTCGCTCGGCGCGTCCCGTCGTCGCTGGCGCCGCCGATGAACTCGAACCGATCGGCGATCCCGAAGTGCGCGGCGATGCGCCGCGCCGACCCCTCGTTCTTCGATGTGGCGATCGCCAACCGGCTCCCCGTGGCCCGCACCGTCGACACCAGATCGCCGATCCCGTCGAACAGTGCGTTCTCGGCCCAGCCCGTGGTCGAGTAGTAGTCGCGATACGCGGCCAGGGCGCGCTCGACGTCGCGGTCGCCGAGCCCGAGCGCCTGCAGGGTATCGATCATGGGTGGGCCGAGAAGCCACTCCAGCGGCCCGGCGGGCGCTTCGAACCCGACGATCTGCGCGGCGTGCAGGAAACCGTTGATCACCCCGGTCGCGGAGTCGGTGAGGGTGCCGTCGAGGTCGAACAGCACGACCGGGCACGGCAGTGTCAGTGGTTGCGGATCGGCGAGAAGGCTCACGCGGCCATTGTCCCCGCTCGGGCCCGCGCACGCCGCGTAGGGTCGTCGGCGGACGGCCGGACGAACACAGGAGGACACGTGACGGCGACCCTGCGCGAGGTGATCGACGTACTGGACGCGGCATATCCACCGTCGCTGGCGGAATCGTGGGACTCGGTGGGGTTGGTCGCCGGAGATCCCGCCGACGGGGTCCGCAAGGTGTTGCTGGCGGTCGACGCGACGGCCGCGGTGGTCGACGAGGCCCTCGAATGGGGCGCCGACCTGCTGCTCGTGCACCACCCGCTGCTGCTGCGCGGCGTCGACACCGTCGGTGCGCACACGCCGAAGGGTGCGTTGATCCACCGGCTGATCCGCGGTGGCTGCGCGTTGTTCACCGCGCACACCAACGCGGACCGTGCCGATCCCGGGGTGTCCGACGCACTCGCGCAGACCCTCGGCCTGACCGGGCTGCGGCCCATCGCGCCGAAGCCGGAGGCCGCCGTCGACAAGTGGATCGTGATGGTTCCGGCCGAGTCCTCCGCGACCGTGCGTGCCGCCCTGTTCGCCGCCGGGGCGGGAGCGATCGGCAACTACCGGGAATGCTGCTGGACGGCGTCCGGGACCGGACAGTTCCGGCCACTCGACGGTGCCGACCCGACGATCGGCGCCGTCGGTGAGCTCGAGACCGTCGCCGAGGACCGCATCGAGATGATCGCGCCGCGGCGCATCCGTACCGCGGTACTCGCGGCGCTGCGAGCTGCCCACCCGTACGAGGAACCGGCGTTCGACGTGGTCGAAACGGCCGAACTCCCGTCACGCGCGGGCCTGGGCCGTGTCGGGCGGTTGCCGACCCCTCGCACCCTCCGCGAGTTCACCGCCGACGTCGCCGCGGCCCTGCCCGCCACCGAATGGGGGGTGCGCGGTGCCGGCGACCCCGACCGGATCGTGAACTCCGTCGCGGTGTGCGGTGGATCCGGGGATTCGTTCCTCGGGGCGGTCGCCGCGCTCGGCGTCGACGCCTACGTCACGGCGGATCTACGGCATCACCCCGCCGACGAACACCTCCGTGCCGGGGGACCCGCACTGATCGACGTCGCCCATTGGGCGAGTGAGTACCCGTGGTGCGCCCAGGCCCGCGATCTCCTCGACGGTGCGTTCGGTGGCCGGTCGGGATGGTCGGCGCGGGTGAGTGCGCTGCGCACCGATCCCTGGACCACGGCGGCCCGCGCGGTACCGTAAGCAGCTACGACACCGCGCAGCGCCGCCCCTCGAGGGCGGTGCCGCCGACCGACCGCACCCGTGCAGAGCCGAAAGCAGGAACCCCCCGAGTGAACGTCGAACCCGCAGTGCAGGCCAAGCTCCTCACCCTTGCCGCCGTGGACATCGAACTCAACCGTCTGGCGCACCGGCGTCGCACCCTGCCCGAACAGCAGGAGGTGGATCGACTCCAGGCCGAGCGGGCGTCCCGGAAGGACGCCGCCGTCGCGGTGGAGATCGTGCTCGACGATCTCGACCGTGACATCCGCAAGCTCGAAGGCGAGGTGGAGGCGGTCCGTCAGCGTGCCGCGCGGGATCGGGCGTTGCTCGAAGGCGGCAGCATCGCGTCGAAGCAACTCACCGAGCTGCAACACGAGCTCGGGAGCCTCGAGCGGCGTCAGGGGGCGCTCGAGGACGAACTGCTCGAGGTCATGGAGCGCCGCGAGGCGTCGAAGTCCGACCACGACCGCGCCGGCGCGCAGGTCACGCAGATCGACGAGCAACTCGCCGACGCGAACCGGGCCCGCGACGAGGCACTCGCCGACATCGAGGTCGCCGAGAACCGGTGCAACACCGACCGCGGCACCCTCGTCGGGCTCTTCCCCGCCGAACTGGTCACCGCGTACGACGCGCAGCGCGAGCGCGCCGGTATCGGCGCGGCCCGGCTCGAAGGACGCCGCTGCGGCGCCTGCCGACTCGAACTCGATCGCGGTGAGATCGCTCGCCTCACCGCGGCACCCGCGGACGCCGTCGTCCGGTGCCCCGAGTGCAACGCGATCCTGGTGCGGTCCAAGGAATCGGGGCAGTGAGCCGGGTCGTCGTCGAGGCCGACGGAGGCTCCCGCGGCAATCCCGGGCCCGCCGGATACGGCGCGGTGGTGTTCGACGCCGACCACCGCACGGTGCTCGCCGAACGACACGAGAGCATCGGGTGGGCGACGAACAACGTCGCCGAGTATCGGGGGCTGATCGCGGGACTGGCCGCAGCCGCCGAACTCGGTGCCGACGAGGTGGACGTCCGGATGGATTCCAAACTCGTGGTCGAGCAGATGTCGGGACGCTGGCAGGTCAGACATCCCGACATGATTCCGCTGGCCACCCGTGCCCGAGAGCAGGCAGCGGGCTTCTCCCGCGTGACGTACACATGGATCCCGCGTGCCCGGAACGCGCATGCGGACCGCCTCGCCAACGAGGCGATGGACTCGGCCGCCGGTGTGTCCGCCGCCCCGTCCACGCCCGCTCCGGAGCCGTCGACCGACCCGAATCACGCCACGGTCCGCGACGACACGAAGGCACCCGGATGGACGGGGGCGACCGGAAGCCCCACGCGTCTGCTTCTCCTGAGGCACGGCCAGACCCCGCTGTCGGTGGAGCGCCGCTATTCGGGTCGCGGTAATCCCGCACTGACCGAGTTCGGTCGTGGTCAGGCGGAAGCGGCGGCCCGACGGCTGGGGGCTCGCGGTGGGATCACGGCGGTGGTGTCCTCGCCACTCGGCCGTGCCCGGGAGACCGCGACCGCTGCCGCCGACGCACTCGACCTGCCCGTGCGGGTGCACGACGGTCTCACCGAAACCGACTTCGGTGCGTGGGAGGGACTGACCTTCGGGGAGGCCGCTCGTCGCGACCCCGCACTGCACCGGCGTTGGCTCGGGGACACCTCGGTGCGGCCACCGGACGGGGAGAGCTTCGACGAGGTCCGCGCCCGGATCGGCAGTGTGCGCGACGAACTGATCGACGAGTACGGTGGCGCGACCGTGCTGGTGGTCTCGCACGTCACCCCGATCAAGACGTTCCTGCAGTTCGCGCTCGATTCCGGACCGTCACTGCTGTACCGACTGCACCTGGATCTCGCGTCGCTGAGCATCGCCGAGTTCTATCCGGACGGCGGGTCGTCGGTGCGGCTGGTGAACGACACCTCCCACCTGTGAGTGCGGGACGCGCGAGGCCCGGAACGATGAACGGTCGCACCGGCATGTCGGGGGTTTGCCGGAGCGACCGTTCACACCGTGTATCGACCCGGTGTGCCCCGCGTTACACGCTCGCCCGGACGGTACGGTGGCGAACCTCGTCCCGGGGGCGTGGCGTCCCCGCCGGTGCCGCTCGCGGCCGTCACGCGAGCTTGCGCAGGGTCCGCAGATTCCGGGTGGTCGTCGTCGCCTTGAAACGGGCGGCACCGGTGCGTTTCCCGAACCGGCTCCCGACCGTGCTGCCCGCGACGACCTGCCAGTACACGACACCGTCGCCCGCGGTGACCCGTTCGACGTCCGGATCGAGGTCGGCGGCGGCGGAGAGCAGGTCGTCGGCGGTGGCGTCGTCCGCGACGAAGATCGCGTACGCGTGGCGGCCGTCGACCTCGTCGAACGGATACTCGTCGACCACCTCGGCGATCCGCGTGCGCTCCACGACGAACACGTACGCGTCGTAGCCGAACCGCGCCGACAACGCCTCTTCGATCGTGGCCTTCAGCGTGTCCGGTTCGTCGTCCGCGGTGAAGAGCACGTTGCCCGAGGCGAGGACGGTCCGTACCTCGCGGAAACCGAGACCGGAGAACGCCGCCGCGAGGTCTGCCATCCGGATGTTGATCCCGCCGACGTTGATTCCCCGTAGAAGCGCCACGTATGCAGTCACGACACCGACCGTAGTTCGCCTCACCGACATGCGGGGCGCTACTCTGATCGAGCGGACGAGTTGGCCGGACGACCGCGGAACCGGGAACCGTCGCCGAGATGGCGGCAGGCCCTGGATCGAGGAAAGTCCGGACTCCACAGAGCAGGGCGGTTGCTAACGGCAACCCGAGGTGACTCGCGGGACAGTGCCACAGAGAACAGACCGCCTGCCCTTCGGGGCAGGTGAGGGTGAAACGGTGCGGTAAGAGCGCACCAGCACCCCGGGTGACCGGGGTGGCTCGGTAAACCCCGCCCGGAGCAAGGTCGAAGGCCGCACCGACCCCCAGGGGCCGGTGCGGCTGCGCAGGTGATCGAGGGCTGCTCGCCCGAGCCTGCGGGTGGACCGCTCGAGGTACCCGGCGACGGTGTGCCCAGATGGATGGTCGTCGCCCCGCTCACGCGGGGAACAGGATCCGGCTTACAGGCCGACTCGTCCGCCTCTCCGACCCCGGTCGGTCACCGGATCACAGCGGTGAGATCACCAGCAGCTGAGCCCAGTGGGTTGCGGCGTCGACCCCGATGTAGGGCGACAGGGCATCCAGGACGAGATACGACACGCGGGCTCCTCACATTCGTTTTCGCGTTGCAGCCCGAACGTACCAGCAGTACGCCGGAACGGATCCGTCCCGATAGCGGTTTCCGACGCACCGGGGCGCCGGTCGGGCAGACTGGGCACATGAGCGACAACGGGTGGTACTTCGACGTCAGCACGGGCAAGGTGAGTCAGGGCAAGGATCCCAACGCCCTCAACAGGATGGGTCCGTACCCGGACCGCGAAACCGCCGAGCGCGCCCTCGAGATCGCGGCCGAGCGTACCCGCGCCGCCGACCGAGCCGACGACGAGTGGAACGGTTGAGACCCGCCCACCCGGGCGTCCCGAGGGATTCCGGAGAATCTACACAGTGGTGACCACACCGTTCGTCGTCGCGCCTGCGATCGACTTCTCCGCGGTGCGCGCCGAGTTCGGTCTCGACGATGCGCATCCCGCCGCAGCGGTCGCGGAGGCTCGCGTGGCGGCCGACCGGGAGGTCGCCGCCCGCGAGGACCGCACCGACCTGCCGCTGGTGACGATCGACCCGCCCGGGTCGATGGACCTGGACCAGGCGTTGCACCTCGAGCGAACTCCGCGCGGTTTCGTTCTGCACTACGCGATCGCCGACGTGTACGCGGTCGTCGTGCCGGGTGGAGCACTCGAAACCGAATCGCTGCGCCGCGGCCGGACGCACTACCTGCCGGACGGATCGGTGCCGCTGCATCCGCGGGAACTGTCGGAGGGGTCGGCGAGCCTGCTGCCCGAGGCCGTGCGGCCCGCCGTGTTGTGGCGCATCGAGACCGATGCGGCTGCCGAACCGGTGTCCGTCTCCGTTCGCCGGGCGCTGGTGCGGTCGGCGGCGCGGTTCGACTACGCCGGTGTCCAACACGACGCCGACGTCGGAACCCTGCACCCGTCGATCGGGGCACTGCCGGAGTTCGGCCGATTGCGGCAACGGGCCGCCGTCGACCGCGGAGCCATCGAGCTGAGGTTGCCCGAACAGGACGTCACTCGCGACGGACAGGGGTGGCGCCTGATCGTGCAACCGCGCACCGACGCCGACGACTGGAACGCGCACGTGTCGCTGCTGACCGGCATGTGCGCCGCCCGGATGATGCTGGACGCGGGAATCGGGTTGTTGCGCACACTGCCTCCCGCCGACGACGATGCGGTCGCCGCGCTGCGCCGTACCGCGGCGGCGCTCGGGGTGCCGTGGCCCGCTGCCGTTCCCGTCGGGGTGTTCCTGTCGGGTCTCGACGCGAACGACCCCGCGACGCTCGTGCTCATGAGCGAGGCTCCCGCCCTGCTGCGGGGAGCGGCGTATGCGGCGTTCGACGGTACGGTCCCCGCTGTCACCGCGCACGGCGCGATCGGAGCTCCGTACGCGCACGTGACGGCGCCGCTGCGACGGCTGCCGGATCGGTACGCGACCGAGGTGTGTCTGGCGGTGGCGGCGGGCGTCGACGTACCCGACCGTGTGCGGCAGATCCTGCCGACACTGCCGAAGATCATGTCGTCGTCGGATTCGCTGTCCGGCAAGATCACCCGCACCTGCGTGGATCTCACCGAAGCGGTGGTTCTGGCGCCGCGTGTCGGAGAGCGTTTCGAGGCGACCGTCCTCGCCGACGCGACCGAGCGCAGGGACGCGACGGTGTTCGTGCCGTCGGAGACGGTCATCGCGCCGTGCGCGGGCCGGCCGAGGGAAGGGCAGCGGGTGTCGGTGCGGTTGACGTTGGCGGACCCGGGCACGCGGAAGGTGCGGTTCGCCGGTGTGCAGTGACCGACGAGAGCCACACCGGCGGCGCGGACCGGTCGTCGTCGCGGTGGTGACGGCTGTGATCGCGCTCGTCGCGGTCGCGGGATGGTGGTGGGTGCCGAACCGGTACCTGCCCTGGGACACCGCGGTGTTCCCCCGGATCGATACGCGTGCGACAGCGCAGCAACGCGCGGTGCTCGAGGTACTCGAGGCCGAGCACACCCGTCAGCGACCGGGGACCTTCTACGCCGAAGGTGTCGACGAACAATGGTGCGCCGACTTCGTCAGCTGGGTGATGCGCGAGGCGGGAGTGCCGTTGGTGAACCCGCACTCCGGCCACTGGCGCATCCCCGGCGTGTACACCCTCGAGGAGTACTACGGTGCCGCCGGTCGGTACGAACCCGCTGGCTCGGGGTACCGGCCCGACGCCGGCGACGTCGTCCTCTACCGCAACCGACTCGGTTTCGGTCAACACACCAACATCATCGCTTCCGTCGACGGTGACACCGCGATCACCGTGGGCGGCAACGAGTCCGGTCGAATCCGCATCCACGGACTCGACCTGGACGATCCCGCGATAGTGGGGTACGGACGCCTGCCGGGGTGATCAGCGACCGCGGAACCGGTCGGTGGCCTCCACCAGCCGGTGGGTGATGCCCGGTTCGTTCGCCGCGTGCCCGGCATCGTCGACGATGTGCAGCGTCGAATCGGGCCACGCCCGGTGCAGTTCCCACGCGCTCGTGGCGGGGCACACGACGTCGTAGCGACCCTGCACGATGACACCCGGGATTCCGTCCAGCAGATGGGCGTCGCGCAGCAGTTGCCCGTCGTCGAGGAAACCGCGGTGGTGGAAGTAGTGGTTCTCGATCCGGGCGAACGCGAGCGCGAAACGTGGCTCGGCGGACTCGGCGACTCGTTCGGGATGCGGCAGGAGCGAACTCGTTGCGCCCTCCCATGTCGACCAGGCGATCGCGGCGCGCAGTGCCACCTCGGGATCGGGGGAGTGCAGCAGCCTGTGGTAGGTATCGACGGGATGCTCGTCCGGGGCGGCACCGGCCAGCGGGGCGCGGAAGCCCTCCCACAGGTCGGGGTAGATCGCGGCGGCACCACCGTTGTAGTACCAGTCGATCTCGCTGCGCCGCAGCAGGAAGATGCCGCGCAGTACCAATGCCGTCACCCGGTCGCGATGCCGTTGCGCGTACGCGAGGGCCAGCGTCGATCCCCACGAACCGCCGAACACCTGCCAGCGTTCCACACCCAGGTGGGTCCGCAGGCGTTCGATATCGGCGACCAGACGGTCGGTGGTGTTGACGGTCAGGTCGGCGCCGTCCGCGACGTGGGGTCGGGACCGCCCGCAACCGCGCTGATCGAACAGGACGATCCGGTATGCGGTGGGATCGAAGAACCGTCGGTGCAGCGGCGCGGTGCCACCGCCGGGCCCGCCGTGCAGGAACACCACGGGGGTACCGTCCGGATTGCCGCTGGTCTCCCAATACAGGTGCTGGCCGTCGCCGACGGCCAGTTCACCGGTCGCGTACGGTTCGATCGGGGGGTACAGGTCGCGGAGATCGGACACGTCAGTACCCCACCAGCGCCGACGCGAGATCGGGGATGTCCAGCGCGGACAGGGCACCGTCCCGCACATCCGGGCACTGCGCGGCGGTGATGGTGTCGATGCGTCCGCGGTCCCCGGCGAGCGCCACCACGTCGACTCCGTTCGCTGCGGCCCATTCGCCGACGAGCAGGTTCAGCCCGCCCTTGCCGATGCCGGGGGTGTACGTCCGCCAACTCTGCAACTGGGATTCCATGCGGGTGCACAGGTCTGCGGCCTGCGGCTCCGTCACCCCGCCGGGCACGGTTCCGTCGACGGTGGTGTCCTGCTGCGTCGTGGCGGGCGGTGCCGTGGTGGCGCCGTCCGGTCCGGTCCCGGCAGCGCAGGAGACGACGCCGGTCAGTGCAGCGGCGGTGAATGCGGCGGCGCAGACACTGCGGAGTCGCGTCGTCGGGTTCTGTGCCTGGCCGGCTCGGCTCATCGTGCGGTACCTCACGGGATTCGGGGTCGAGGGTCGACCCCGAGTGTGCCACCGAATGCCACCGGCGCGGCGGTGCGCCCTCCTAAGCTGAGGAGCGCGCCGCAACCGATCGTCGGGAGGCAGGAGTCCATGACCGATCGTAGGATTCGCCGTGACAGCGGGATACTGCCGTGACCTCGGCGATCGCCGTCAACATCGTGCTGGTTCTGGTGTTCGTGCTGGTCGGCGGGGTGTTCGCCGCCTCGGAGATCGCGTTGGTGTCGCTCAACGCGGGCCGGATCCGTGCGCTCGAGCGTCGCGGTGGGCGCGGCGCGCGCACCGCGGCGTTGGCGCGGGACCCGAACCGGTTCCTGTCGGCGGTCCAGATCGGTGTGACCGTCGCGGGATTCTTCTCCGCCGCGTACGGGGCCTCGGCGATCGCGCCGGGAGTGGCACCGGCGCTCGAGAGTTGGGGGTTGTCGTCGTCGGCCGCGTCGGCGATCGCCCTGGTCGCGACGACCCTGGTGATCTCGTACCTGTCGCTGGTGCTGGGGGAACTCGTCCCCAAACGCATCGCACTGCAGCGAGCGAGTGGTGTGGCGCTCGTGATGGGACCGGTACTCGACCGCTTCGCCACGCTGGTGCGACCGGTGATCCGGTTGCTGTCGATGTCCACCGACCTGGTCGTGCGGGTCCTCGGCGGCGACCCCACCGCACGCGGAGAGGAAGTGACCCACGAGGACCTCCGTGACCTGGTGCATCAGACGGCGATCCCGGATCGTGAGCGCCGGTTGCTCACCGAGGTGTTCGATGCGGGCGAGCGCACCCTCGCCGAAGTGATGGTGCCCCGCACGGAGGTCGCGTTCCTCGACGGCCGTGCCCGCGCGGGTGCCGTCCGCGACGACGCGGTGCGCGGTGGTCACATCCGGTATCCGGTGACGGGTCGCTCCCTCGACGACGTCGTCGGGGTCGTGCACATCCGCGATCTGGTCCTCGCGGAGGACGGCGCGACGGTGGCGGAGATCGCGCGGACCGTGCTGCATCTGCCGGAGACCGTGCCGGCGCTCGTGGCGTTACCGGACCTGCGGCGGGGCGACCAGCAGTTCGCGGTGGTGGTCGACGAGTACGGCGGAACAGCCGGTGTGGTGACGCTGGCCGACATCGTCGAGGAGATCATCGGCGAGATCGGGGATCGCCCCACCCCCGATTCGGGCACGCACGCCGAGATCACCGAATGGACGATCGACGGACTGACGATCCTCGAGGATGTGTTCGACCGGACGGGTGTCGAGTTACCGGACGGCGACTACGAGACCATCGCGGGGTTCGTGCAGGACAGGTTGCAGCGTGTCCCGACGGTCGGCGACAGCGTCACCGTCGGTGGATACCGGCTCACCGTCGTCGCGTCGGACGGGCGTCGCGTGGCCGCGGTGCACGTGGTCGCGGACCGCGCCGACTCCCGCGGAGCGAACGACGGCGACGACACCGACGGGCGGCGGGCGGACGAGAACGACGCGGACCCCGACGACGGGGACCCCGCCCGTCGGTGACGTGCGGTGCCCCGCCTCCGGGCCACGCGGACGTCAGAAGGAGTGTTCGGGTCCGGGGAAGCTTCCGGATGCGACCTCGTCCGCGTACTGCGCTGCGGCACGGCGCAGTTCATCGCCGACCGCACCGAACTTCTTGACGAACTTCGCGGTCTTTCCGCTGGTGTAGGCCGCCATGTCCTGCCATACGAGGACCTGGGCGTCGCACTCGTTGCCGGCCCCGATGCCGACGGTCGGGATGGTGAGCTTGCGGGTGACCTGGCCGGCGAGTTCGGCGGGCACCATCTCCATGACGACGGAGAACGCCCCGGCCTCCTGGACCGCGATGGCATCGGCGATGAGCTGCTCGGCTCCGTCACCGCGACCCTGCACGCGGAAACCGCCGAGGGTGTTGACCGACTGCGGGGTGAACCCGATGTGTGCCTGCACGGGGATCCCGGCGGCGGTGAGCGCCGCGATCTGCGGGGCGATGCGTTCGCCGCCCTCGAGTTTGACGGCGTGCGCGCCGCCCTCCTTCATGAACCGGATCGCGGTGGTCAGGGCCTGCTCGGGGGAGGTCTCGTAGGTGCCGAACGGCAGGTCGGCGATCACGAGCGCGTGCGGTGCACCGCGGACCACACCGCGGACCAGGGGGAGCAGTTCGTCGACGGTCACGGGCACCGTGGTGTCGTAGCCGTACACCACGTTCGCCGCCGAGTCGCCGACGAGGAGCACGGGGATTCCGGCTTCCTCGAAGATGCGGGCCGTCGAAAAGTCGTACGCGGTCAGCTCCGCCCAGCGACGACCCTCGGCCTTCATCGCCTGCAGATGGTGGACTCGCGTCTTGCGCTTGGGGGTGGTCTCGGAGGGTGCGGAGCCTCCGCCGTACACGGTCGTCACGTTGTCGGACATCGTCGTCTCTTTCTTCCTCGAGGCCCTGTCGGGTCCCCGGGCGGGTGATGACGTTCTCAGTCTGTCACCGCCCGTCGCCCCCGCGAAGAGCCCGCTCGGTGCGATTGGTCACATCCTCGGGGCGTGGCCGGTGCACCGGGCATGGGACGATCGTCCGCGTGAACGTTCTGTCGACCGGACCTGCCCGCCCGCTGCCGTCCGCCCGCCGTCTGACACTGGTGGCCGCAGCGACACTCGTGGCGGCGACGGCGTGCTCGGTGCAGTCGACGGAGGGTGCGGTGACGGCGTCGATCGGCGGCGGTGCGACCGCGCAGGTGACCGCACCGGAGGGCCTCGAGGAGTTCTACACGCAGTCCGTCGCGTGGGAGTCCTGCGCGGAGTACGGGCTGGACGGGCCGATCCTCGATCGCAACGGCGCGGACTGCGGGTACGTGACGGTGCCGCTGGACTACGACGCACCCGACGGCGCGACGGCGCAGATCGCGGTGTCGCGACTCGCGGCGCGCGACGATCGCATCGGGGCGCTGCTGGTCAACCCGGGCGGTCCCGGGGGGTCGGGTCTGTCGACCGCGTTGGCCGCGGCGGGAACCGACCTCGCCGACCGCTTCGACATCGTCGGATTCGATCCGCGAGGGATCGGCTCGTCGACACCGGCGGTGCGCTGTCTCACCGCCGGTGAGATCGACGCCGAACGCGCGCTCGACGACGGGGACCGCAGCCCCGCGGGCATCGAGGAAGCAGAGAAACGCAACCGCGAATACGCGCAGTCGTGCGCCGAGCGCACCGGCACCGAGGTGCTCGCGCACGTCGGCACCGCGGATGTGGTGCGGGACATGGACGTGATCCGTGCGGTGCTGGGGGACGACGGATTCAACTACCTCGGCTACTCGTACGGCACCCGACTGGGCACGGTCTACGCCGAGACCTTCCCCGATCGGGTCCGGGCGATGGTGCTCGACGGTGCCATCGATCCCGAGCAGGATCCGGTGGACGAGATCGTGTTGCAGGCCGAGGGTTTCCAGAAGGCGTTCGACGACTTCGCCGCGTCGTGCGCGACGAGGCGCGAGTGCGCGCTGGGCACCGACCCGGATCGTGCCGTCGCACGGTTCCGGCAACTCGTCGATCCGCTGATCGGCGACCCCGCCGACACCGCGGACCCGCGCGGCCTGAGCCACCGCGACGCCATCACCGGTGTGCAGCAGGCCCTCTACTCGCAGGCGTTGTGGGGTTCGCTGCGCTCGGGGCTCGCGGAGCTCGCCGACGGGCGCGGTGACACGTTGCTGCTGCTCGCCGACCTGTACGAGGGGCGGCAGGACGACGGCACCTACAGCAACGTCACGGACGCGTTCAATGCGGTCCGATGCATCGACGACCAGCCGATCACCGACCGAGCGGTCGCCGCGGAACTGGATGTGCGCTACCGGCAGGCGGCGCCGTTCCTCGACGACGGTCGCGGCACCGGTGAGGCGCCCCTCGACGTATGCGCGTTCTGGCCGGTGCCCTCGGCGGGAGATCCGCACACCCCGCACGTGCCCGGGCTCGCTCCGGTGCTCGTCGTGTCCACCACGGGAGATCCCGCCACCCCCTATCGGGCGGGGGTGGACCTGGCCCGGCAGCTCGGTGGTGCCCTGGTGACGTTCGAGGGCACCCAGCACACCGTGGTCCTCGACGGGGAGCGCTGCGTCGACGACGTCGTGACCTCGTATTTCATCGATCTGGCGGTGCCCGATACCGATCCGCACTGCTGACCCGCGGCGGGTGTGAGCGACACGCCACCGACCGGAACCGTCGGATGTAACACGGAGTTAACGGATCATGCCTACGCTCGCCGATATGGATCGCCAGAAGGAGTTCGTGCTCCGCACCCTCGAAGAGCGCGACATTCGGTTCGTGCGCCTGTGGTTCACCGACGTCGTGGGAACCCTGAAATCCGTCGCGATCGCTCCGGCCGAACTCGAAGGCGCATTCGAGGAAGGCATCGGATTCGACGGATCGGCGATCGAAGGATTCTCCCGCATCTCGGAGGCGGACATGGTGGCCCGGCCCGACGCCACCACCTTCCAGGTGCTGCCGTGGATGGACGATCGTGGGCACCAGTACTCGGCGCGGATGTTCTGCGACATCACCATGCCCGACGGCACCCCCAGCTGGGCGGACCCGCGGCACGTGTTGCGCCGTCAGCTCAACAAGGCCTCCGACCTCGGGTTCAGCTGCTATGTGCACCCCGAGATCGAGTTCTTCCTCGTCGAGAACGGCGAACACGGTCAGGCGCCCGTGCCCGCCGACGACGGTGGCTACTTCGACCAGTCGGTGCACCGCTCCGCACCGCACTTCCGTCGCCACGCGATCGACGCTCTCGAATCGATGGGGATCTCCGTCGAGTTCAGCCACCACGAGACCGCACCCGGCCAGCAGGAGATCGACCTGCGCTACGCCGACGCCCTGTCCATGGCCGACAACGTCATGACCTTCCGGTACGTGGTCAAGGAGATCGCGATGGCCGAGGGGGTGCGTGCCACGTTCATGCCGAAGCCCTTCCCGCAGCACGCCGGGTCCGCGATGCACACCCACATGTCGCTCTTCGAAGGTGAGACCAACGCCTTCCACGACCCGGACGATCCGCTGCAGCTGTCGGCCACGGGCAAGGCGTTCATCGCCGGCATCCTCGAGCACTCCCACGAGATCAGCGCGGTGACCAACCAGTGGGTGAACTCCTACAAGCGCATCGTGCACGGCGGGGAGGCCCCCACGGCGGCGTGCTGGGGACCGTCGAACCGGTCCGCGCTGGTGCGGGTGCCGATGTACACCCCCAACAAGGCGTCGTCGCGTCGCGTCGAGATCCGCACCCCGGACTCGGCCTGCAACCCGTACCTGACGTTCGCGGTGCTGCTCGCCGCCGGTCTGCGCGGCATCGAGAAGGGCTACGATCTCGCTCCCGAGGCCGAGGACGACGTGTGGGCGCTGACCTCCGCGGAACGCCGCGCGATGGGCTACCGGGAACTGCCCACCGACCTCGACATCGCGCTGCGCGACATGGAGAAGTCCGAACTGGTCGCCGAGACCCTCGGCGAACACGTGTACGACTACTTCCTGCGCAACAAGTGGCGCGAGTGGGAGAACTACCGGAGCCAGATCACGCCCTTCGAGCTCGAGCAGTACCTGGGCCTGTAGGGTCGCCGTGGTGAAGCCACCCCCCGCACGATCGGTCGTTCCCGGCCCGGGGCGCCTCGGACTGGTCGAGCCCACGGCACCGGCCGAACTCCGGCAGATCGGCTGGAACGGCCCCGACAGCATCGATGTGTTGTGGGCGCTGTCGCGGGCACCCGACGCCGACCTCGCCCTGCGGAGTCTCACCCGGCTCGCCGAGGCGCTCGGCGACGCCGGCTGGTCCGAACTCGACGCGGCGTTGCGCACCGACAAGGGACTGCGGGGGCGGCTGCTGGGGTTGTTGGGGGCCTCGTCGGCGTTCGGCGATCACCTGGTCGCCCACCCCGATCGGTGGCGGATGCTCGCCGGTGTCCTCGAACTCCCCGACAGACACACCTTCACCGCTCGCATGCTCGACAGCGTGGAGGCGACACCCGAAACCGGGGGACGCACCGACAGGCTCATCCACCGTGCCGCGGTCACCGGACCCACCGCCGTCGCGGCGCTCCGGACCACCTACCGCGACCAGCTCATGCTCATCGCCGCCGCCGACCTCGCGGCGACCGTCGAGAACGAACCGGTCGTGCCGTACATCGAGGTCGGGCATCTGCTGGCCGACCTCGCCGACGCCGCACTGACCGCGGCACTCGCGGTGGCGCTCGCGACCGTCGTCCCCGACGGTCCGTGCCCCGTCGATCTGGCGGTCATCGCCATGGGCAAATGTGGTGCGCGGGAACTGAACTACATCAGCGATGTCGACGTCGTGTTCGTGGCCGAACCCGCCGACCACCGCGCCACCCGCATCGCCTCGGAGATGATGCGCATCGGCACGTCCGCGTTCTTCGAGGTCGACGCGGCGTTGCGCCCCGAAGGCAAGAGCGGGGAACTGGTCCGCACCCTCGACTCGCACATCGCGTACTACCAGCGGTGGGCCAAGACCTGGGAATTCCAGGCGCTGCTCAAGGCCCGCCCGATGACCGGCGACCTCGACCTCGGTCGCCGCTACGTCGACGCGCTCAGCCCCATGGTGTGGACGGCCTCCGAACGCGAGGCGTTCGTACCGGAGGTCCAGGCGATGCGCCGGCGCGTCGAAGAACTCGTTCCCGCCGACCTGCGCGAACGTGAACTGAAGCTCGGGCGCGGATCGCTGCGCGACGTCGAGTTCGCGGTGCAGCTCCTGCAGATGGTGCACGGACGGGTGGACGAGACGCTGCGCGTGCGCAACACCGTCGATGCGCTGTCGGCGCTCGCCGACGGCGGTTACGTCGGACGCGACGACGCCGCGAACCTCCGTGCCTCGTACGAGTTCCTGCGGCTCCTCGAACACCGCCTCCAGCTGCAACGGCTCAAACGCACCCATACGCTGCCGCCGCCGGAGGACCGTGAGAACCTGCGCTGGCTCGCGCGCGCGGCCCACATGCGTCCGGACGGCCGCAAGGACGCGCTCGGTGTCCTCGAAGCCGAGATCAAACGCAACACCGCGCGGATCCGGAAGCTGCATGCGCGACTGTTCTACCGGCCGCTGCTCGAATCGGTCAGTCGCCTCGACAAGGATGCGGTGCGCCTGTCGCCGGACGCCGCGGTCCGTCAGCTCGCCGCCCTCGGGTACAGCGCACCCGAGCATGCGCTCGAACACCTGACGGCGCTGTCCGGCGGCGCATCCCGCAAGTCCCGGATCCAGGCGTTGCTGCTTCCGCAGCTGCTCGAATACCTGGGGGACACCGTCGACCCCGACGCGGGACTGCTCGCGTACCGACGGCTGTCGGACGCGCTCTACGACACCGAGTGGTTCCTGCGGGTGTTGCGCGACGAGCCGTCCGTCTCGGAGCGGTTGATGACCGTGCTCGGGTCGTCGTTGTACGTGCCGGAACTGTTGATCAAGGCACCCGACGTCATCCGTCTCTACGCCGCCGGACCCTCCGGGCCACGCCTGCTCGACCCGAAACCGAAGGAGGTCGCCGGGGCGATCGTCGTGTCGTCGGCGCGCTACACCGAACCCGGCCGGGCGATCGCTGCCGCCCGGTCGCTGCGCCGCGCCGAACTCGCGCGGGTCGCGAGCGCCGACATCCTCGGCATGCTCGAGGTGCCGCAGGTGTGCGAGGCGTTGTCGTCGGTGTGGTCGGCGGTGCTCGAAGCCGCCCTGGCCGCCGTGATCCGCGGGTCCGAACGCACCCGCGGCCCGGCACCCGCCCGGATCGCCGTGATCGGCATGGGTCGGCTCGGCGGTGCCGAACTCGGATACGGATCGGACGCGGACGTCCTGTTCGTCTGCGAACCGCTGCCCGACGCCGACGAGACGGTCGCCGTCAAGTGGGCCACTTCCGTGGCCGAGCAGGTGCGCAAGCTCCTGGGCGCACCGAGTACCGATCCGCCACTCGAGGTCGATCTGGATCTGCGCCCCGAGGGCCGCAGCGGTGCCCTCGTGCGGACCCTCAAGTCGTACGAGGCGTACTACACGCAGTGGGCCGAGGTGTGGGAGGTACAGGCCCTGCTGCGGGCGCACAACGTGGCCGGAGACCGGGATCTGGGGTTGCGGTTCCTGCACATGATCGACCGGGTGCGCTACCCGGAGGGCGGGATCTCCGCCGACGGGGTCCGGGAGATCCGGCGGATCAAGGCGCGGGTCGACTCCGAGCGCCTTCCGCGCGGCGCCGACCCCGCCACGCACACCAAGCTCGGTCGCGGTGGGCTCGCCGACGTCGAGTGGACGGTGCAGCTGCTGCAGCTGCAGGCCGCGCACCGCATCGAATCGTTGCGCAACACGTCGACGCTCGCGACACTCGACGCGATCGGGGCGGCGGAGCTGATCAGCGAGGCGGACGTCGAACTGCTGCGGGACGCCTGGCTGACCGCCACCCGCGCGCGCAACGCGCTGGTGCTGGTGCGCGGGAAGCCGACCGATCAGCTGCCCGGCCCCGGTAATGCTCTCAGTACCGTCGCGCGCGTCGCGGGATGGCCCGGCGATGATCCGAACGAATTCCTCGACCACTACCTGCGGGTCACGCGGCGGGCACGCGCCGTCGTCGAGCGGGTGTTCTACGGAGAGGACTGAGCGCGTGACCTCGAACCACCACCGCGACGGGACCGGCCGATGACGACGGAAGCGGTTCCGACCCCCGACGATCTCGCCGCTGCCCTCGAGGCGCTGCGCGCTCGGGTTCCGCTGGTGCACTCGCTCACCAACGTGGTCTCGGCGAACTTCGTCACGAACGTGCTGCTCGCGGCCGGAGCGGTCAACGCCCACATCGACAACGTGCACGAAGCCGCGGGGTTCGCGCGGATCGCGGGCGGGGTGCTCGTGAATCTCGGCACACCCGACGACGGCACCGCCGCGGCGTTCACCGCCGCTGCCGGCGCCGCGCACGAGTCGGGTACCCCGTGGGTGCTCGATCCGGTCGGGGTCGGGGCTCTGCCGTGGCGCAGCGGCCTCGCCGTGGATCTGCTGCGATACCGTCCGACCGGTATCCGGGGGAACGCATCCGAGATCATCGCGCTCGCGGGGCTCGGCGGCGACACCCGCGGTGTCGACAGCGGCGACACGCCGGAGGCCGCCGTGCCGGCGGCCGCGGCGCTGCTCGCGCACGCCGACGTGGTGTCGGCGTCCGGGGCCGTCGACCACCTCGTCGGGCGCGCCGCCGACGGAACCGTCGTGGGGGTGCGGATCCGCGGCGGCAGCGACATGTTGCCGAGGGTCACGTCGACCGGGTGCTCCCTCGGAGCTCTCGCCGCCGCCTATCTGGCGATCGCACCGACACCGCTCGTCGGCCTGGTGGCCGCGCACGCGCACGTGGCGGTCGCGGCCGAGATCGCCGACGAGACGGCGACCGGACCCGGTTCGTTCGCGGTCGCGTACCTCGACGCGTTGTATTCGGTCGATGCGACCACGCTGGCCGAGCGCGCCCGCATCGAGCCGCTCGACGTCCCCGCGGTCGACCGGAGGTGAGGCCGGCGCGTGGCGGTCATTCCGGTGGCCGCGCGAGCATCCGCTTCCGGAGACTGTCGTAGATCGGCGGTGCTCCGCAGAGATGGGCGACGACCATCGCCGCGGCGGTCGCCGCGAGCATCGGGACGGTCACGCCGGTCGTGGCCGTCATCTCCACCACGAGGACGATGCCCGTCAGCGGTGCCCGCACCGTCGCCCCGAACAACGCGGCCATCCCGACCAGCGCCATCGGTACCGTGATCGACGCGTCGACACCCGGCACCAGCGCTGCCGCGGCACCGGCGCACAGCACGCCCCACAGGGATCCGAGCGCGAGCAGCGGCGCGAACAGTCCGCCGGGGGTTCCTGCCGCGTAGGAGAGCGGGCCGGTCGCGAACCGGAGGAGGACGTACCCGGCGACCGCGGGTAGCGCGAGTGTTCCGCCACCGATCAGGTGCTGGGCCACGGCGTCCCCGCCGCCGGTGGACAGCGGCGCGAACGCCGACAGCAACCCCACTGCGGCACCGATCGTCGCGGCCTTCGCGACCGGGGGCAACGACCGGACGGCGTCGGCGGCGACGAGAGCGCCCGTCACCGCCCGGTTGTAGCCCGCACCGAGCACACCGGTGAGCACGCCGAACGTCACGAACACCGGAAGCAACGCCAACGACGGTGGAGCAACGGTGGGCACCGTGAAATCGGGTCTGTCGCCGAGGATCAGGCGTGCGCACCCCACTCCGGTCGCCACCGACACCAGCACCGGGACGGCGGTGCGGAATCGGACCGTGCGGGTGATCTCCTCGAAGACGAACAATGCGCCGCCGATCGGCGCGTTGAACGCGACGGCGAGTCCGGCACCCGACACCGCGGTGTGGAGTTCGCGTATGTGCGTGTCGTCCGCGTGCGCGCGGCGGGCGGTTTCGGCGCCGATCGTCGCACCCATGTGGACGATCGGGCCTTCCCTCCCGAGTACCAGTCCGGAGCCGATCCCGAGAATCCCGCCGACGAATCGGGCCGGTACCACCGCGATCGACGGTGGAGCCGCTTCGCCGCGCTGCACGGCCTCGACGTGCTGGATTCCGCTGCCCGCCGCGAGGGGGACGGGGCGCACGATCAGGGCTGCGAGTGCGGCACCGAGTGCGGTGAAGGCCAGCGGAACGAACCAGCCGGGCCCCGGCAGGTCGTCCGCCACCGCGAGGACGTGGTGCCGCATCGTGTCGGCGACCTGCAGGCACCATCGGAACGCGCCGCCGACGAACCCGACGAGCGACCCGGCGATCGCCGCCAGCGCGCAGGTCCGAACGAGTTCGCGTGCCCGCGGTGCACTTTGTTCCGGTGGTTCGCGTGGCTGCTCCATCGGCTGTCCGTCCTGTCCGGTCGGCGCCGCCCGGGGTGCCCCGCGCGGCGCCGTCGTGGACCCGCCCCCGAGTATGCGCCCGACCGCGGCGGCGCGACCGGAAACCGGTGCGACGCGACCGACCCGGCATCGACCGGTCGCGCCGACACCGACCGCGGTGCAGCTCGGTGCACGCGTGACCTTCGGGCGGAACGTCGGGGAGGTGTGCCCTACCGCTCAGTGAGACCACGCGAGCCGCGGTCGGGATCACGCCGTAGCGTCCGAATTTCGCGGGAACGCGAGGAACGGGAGTGCACAGATGGAGTTGAGGGAGTCGGCGGCGCAGCTCGAGCTGCGACGGGAACTGCGCGCGTACTTCGCTGCGCTGTTGCCGGAGGAGAAGCGGCGGAAGGCCGGCGAGGAAGGTGTGGGCGGCCAGTACTTCCGCGAGGTCGTCAAGCTGCTCGGGCAGGACGGCTGGCTCGGTATCGGTTGGCCGAAGGAGTACGGCGGCCAGGGCCGCTCCGTCGAGGAACAGTTCGTCTTCTTCGACGAGGTGCAGCGGGCCGGTCTGCCGTTCCCGTTCGTCACGGTGAACACCGTCGGCCCGACACTGATGAAGTACGGCACCGAGGAACAGAAGGAACGATTCCTGCCGGGCATCCTCGCCGGCGACATCGTCTTCGCCATCGGCTACACCGAGCCGGAGGCGGGCACCGACCTCGCGTCGCTCGAGACCCGCGCCGTGCGCGACGGTGACGATTTCGTCGTCGACGGCAACAAGATCTTCACCTCGGGCGCCAACACCGCCGACTACGTGTGGCTCGCGTGCCGCACCGACCCCGACGCGCCCAAACACAAGGGCATCTCGATACTCGTGGTTCCCACCGACGACGAGGGTTTCACCTGGTCGCCGATCCCCACCGTCGGCGGCCTGACGGTCACCTCGACCTACTACAGCGGGATTCGTGTGCCGTCGAAGGACGTCATCGGGGAGGTGAACGGCGGCTGGAAGCTCATCGCCGCGCAGCTCAACCACGAGCGCATCGGTCTCGCGGCGATCGGCGGACGCACCTACGGGCTGTGGCACCAGGTCCTCGACTGGGCCAAGGACAACGGCTCCATCGAGATCCCTTGGGTCCAACAGGAATTCGCGCGCACACACGCGAGGCTCGAGGCGATGCGGCTGCTGAACTGGAAGATGACCGCGGCCGTCGCGGCGGACACGTTGTCCGGCGCGGACGCGGGCGCCACCAAGGCGTACGGCACCGAGACCCACATCGACGTGTATCGCACACTGCTCGCCATCCTCGGCGCGGCCGGACGGATCCGCCCCGAATCGCCGGGGGCGCTGCTGGCCGGTCAGATCGAGCAGATCTCCCGGCAGGGCATGGTGAACACGTTCGGTGGTGGTGTCAACGAGGTCCTGCGCGACATGGTCGCGACGATGGGCCTGGGCCTGGTGCGGGAGAAGAGGGTCAAGTGAGCGAATTCCTCACCGTTCTCAAGGAGTTCGAGGGCAAGACCCTCACCCCGACCACGTGGGGTCCGGATGCGGTCAACACTCCGATGATCCGGCACTGGGTCGAGACGATGGGCGACACCAATCCCATCCACCTCGACGACGATGCGGCCCGTGCCACGGGCCGCGAGGGCGCCGTCGCGCCCGCGCTCATGGCGCAGGTGTGGACCATGCGCACGTTCGTCGACAAGATGGCGAACAACGACCCGTCGCAGGTGTGGACCGATCTGATCGCCACGCTCGACGACGCCGGATTCACGTCGGTCGTCGCGACGGACTCCGATTTCGAGTTCTTCAGCGAACTGCGCCCCGGTGATCGGGTGTCGCTCACCGAGGTCGTCGAGGACATCTCCGAGGAGAAGACCACGGGTCTCGGCGTCGGACACTTCGTCAC
>ERZ747221.127-NODE-127-length-88338-cov-12.291850_pt1 | contig 88338 bp, 66 predicted proteins | sample MGYA00374949_ERZ747221 | MGnify/ENA primary metagenome ERZ747221 (study PRJEB28779, sample SAMN05720172) | bioreactor metagenome | isolation source: Anaerobic biogas reactor | place: USA:Washington, USA | collected 2015-08-08 ... | reverse complement strand
CGCCCCCATGCCACCGAAGCAACAATCCACCGTTTACCCCGATTGTTTGTCCATCAATTACCTCCCTTGCGCTCACCCGACCGGGCCAGCGGGAGCCTTCATTCGTGTGATCCGGGGCGGCGACTGGGACCATGAGGGCGTCCGCTGTCGCCGGGCGAGTCGCCTCAAGACCCTCGCCGGTAACAAGACGTCTTTCCTCGGGTTCCGCTTGGCCCTCACTCAGTAGGTCGCGTGAACCCGACACGGGGGAACGGCGGGGCACGTGGGCGGCTTGACCAGCACCTGCCGGATTGCGGCCAGGCGGCTGACGCTCACAGGCGGGGCCTATCGTGTGGCTGACGGGGATGACTGGGGAAGTGGCGTAGGTGGGGAAGTATTTGCCGGATCGCGGACAGGCGGCTACGTCGCGACGCCGGAACCACGAACCACAGCCCCTGCCGGATCGCGGCCAGCCCACGCTCACAGGCGGGGCCGATCGTGTGGGCGTTCGGCTGCCTGGGGCCGCGGCCGGACGGCTGACGACACGGCGGTGGCGATTGCGGCCAGGGGCGTAACGCCGCGGCTGTCATGCTCCCACCCGACCGGCTTGCCTTCGCCGACCTCCGTGGTTAGCCTCAGTCCTGTGGGAGCAGAATGTCTGCCTGTCACTTCTGGTCGCGCGCCTTGCGCTGCCGGAAGAGTCTGATGCGGCGTCCATCGTTCCGTCGTCGAATCTGAAAACCTCCATGTTACAACGCCATTTGATTGTCTGGCTGGTGCTCTCGTCTGGCGTCGCGTTGTTCTGGCAGCGTTGGTTTCCAGATCTGTTTGACCCATTTGTGGCCAGCAAACCGCTGCTGCCGGCGCTGATCACCATCACGATGTTTGTGATCGGCTGCATGTTGCCGCGCGATGAAGTGCGGCAAGTTTTCCGACGCTGGCCGCTGGTGTTCAGCGGCACGGCGGTCCAGTATCTCACTATGCCCGCGCTGGCCTACTGCTTTGCGCATGCTTGGGGACTGTCGGGCGATTATCTAACCGGTTTGCTTCTGGTGGGATGCGTGCCGGGGGCCATGGCCTCGAACGTGCTGACCTTCAACGCGCGCGGCAATACCAGCTACTCGGTGAGCTTGACGACAACGGCCACGCTGCTCTCGCCCGGGGCCGTGCCGATCGCCTTGGGCATCGCCGCCCACGCCCAGCAGGAGATCGATGCCCAGCAGTTGTTGAGAACGGCTGGGAACCTCCTACTGACGGTCGTGATCCCGGTGATTTCGGGCCATGTGCTGACGCGGCGGTTTGCCGGATTCGGAATCCGGGCGGTGCGACGAGGCCCGGTGGTGGCGAACGTGGCCATCCTCTGGATCATCGCGACCGTCGTCGGACTCAGTCGCGAGCGGTTGCTCGGCGTCGATTCCAGCGTGCCCATGGCACGTCTCTTCGGAGCCCTGATCTCGATTAACCTGGGAGGCTATCTCGCGGGCTATGCCAGCGGAGCGTTGTTGCGGCTTCCGGAGCCGATGCGGCGCGCCCTGACGTTGGAGATCGGCATGCAGAACGCTGGCCTGGGAGCGACGCTGGCGACGCAGCTTTTCACCAGCGACGCCGTGGCCCTGGCGCCGGCCATCTACACCTTCGGCTGTATGCTCACCGGGACGGTCCTGGCCAAAATCTGGTCCCTCCGGCCACCCAACGAGTGAATACTCTGGGGCACTTGTGCCAGACCCAACCAGCCTGTTGGAAAGAACACCGGGAGCGATGCCTGGCTGCCGGGTGACAGCAGCCAGCCCCTGCCGGATCGCCGCCAAGCGGCTACGTCGCGACGCCGGGGCACCCCCCCAGCCACGACTTCCGCCCGTGAACGCGACACGGGCGAACGTGGGCGACCTGGGTGCGGATGGCGACGGAACAGCAGGTTTCAGCTGACGTGGGCGAGGCTTTCTATGACGGTAACGGTGGTGGGTTGCCTTCGCGCATCACCGGCGCACCACAGCGCCCGTTGTTGTGGACGTGAAACGTACGATGTACCGTGAATGTCATCTCGCCGCCTCCTCCGCCAGCGTCTTGATCCCCGCCGGGGGGAACTTGATCGCCTGGTCGCCAGCAGCCCCGTCGAAGCCCACGGATTCGATCAGCAGGTTGAGCACACGCTCCTGCTCCCTGGGCTTCAGGGCGTCCCACACGCCGTCGAAAGCCGCCAGCGCAGCCGCGACCTCGTCGTCGCTCACCACCTCGCGTTGCAGCCCGACCAACGCATTCCGGATTTCCGAAAGTCGGCGTTCGGCCTCGCCAATGCGATCGTTGGCGTCGGCCATGCGGCAAGCCCCGGAACGAAACACGGCGGCGCTCAGCAACGCCCCTGCGGAAGCGGAATCCAAAACGAAGACCGGGATGCCGGCCAGCCGAAGCGAGGCGACCGCCGGTCCCGAAAACTCAGGAGTGAAGCCCCGGCTTCACCTGCTTGGCCAGCTTCCGCGGCCCGATGAAGATCTCCGCCGGCGTCTGCAGCACCTCGGCGATAGCGGCGACTGTCCGCAGATTCGGACTCCGCCGGCCGCGTTCCATGTCGCAGATGTAGCTCGGAGGAACCCCCAGTCTCCTCGCCACTTCGGATTGCGACAGCCCCTTGATCTCCCGAATCGTCTTCAGATTCCGGCGAAACCGGTCCAGCACTTCGTCGGCGGTCATGGTGCGCATCCCAGGGGACTGAGGGCCATCACGGTTTCACTGTACCTGTTTGCCGATGAACATCAAGCATGGGGCAACGGGGCTGACGTGGGGACATCGAGATCGGCCAGAGGGGCAATTGTGATCGAATGTTCGCGTTTTGCCAAAACGGTATTTACTATCTTGCGCTTGCCCCCATCGGTAGTAATACGGCTTATTCCTTGGGAAACCGTATACGGAGGCCTACGTTTGCAACGGCGGGTTTTCGAGTAGAATCCATCAAAATCCTTGGGAAAGCCGGCAGAAAACGCAAGGCCTTTTGAGTCGCTCACACGGTAGAGGTCACTGGTTCGAGCCCAGTAACGCCCACTGGTTTGAACGCCAGCCGAAACGAAAAGTTACGTCACCTGGCGATCGTCGGCAGTGCGGCGGACCCCGAAAGGCATTTACGCCTTTTCAACAACAGGGGTGTCGCTCGCTGAAGCTCACTTCTCGCCCGCCGAAGTACGCCTGCCACAAGGGCGGGGTTACAAAGGTTGACGGCGGCTAAACGAGTCGGCGATGCTGGCGTGCAGTATGTATGCGGACTTGAATTCGATCGGGGCGAGGGTGGCCGCGATTCTGGAGACCAGTCAGCACACGCTGGCGGTCGAGTGAATTCACGGAGGCGAGGCGGCCAGCACTGCGGATCGTGGTCGCGGGGGCTTGGCCACGCAACGGTGGCGGACGGCGAACCAGCGTTCAGTTCCGCGGGCCAAGTGGGCGCGGCGTGACAGTTGGCTCAGGCCGATTGAATTTGGCCGCGTCGTCGGCACGCGCGGTCCCAGAGGCGCCGGCCGGCCCGGCCTTGAATAATCGGGTCTTCTTGCCGATGCGGACGCAGTCTCCGCGCTTCCTGGCAGTGCCGGCTCAAGTCCTTGTCGCTTCTCGCTTCTCGCCGCGGCGGGAGTTGATCGACGAACAGGAGGTCGGCGTTTGGCTGTTCCGTCGGCAAAGGAATGGGGTCAGGCTTACAGAATTCAGTTTGGGCTGATTGTGGCATCAGGCATAGGGGGCGACGCTGCTGGCCCAACTTGAATTCTGTAAGCCTGACCCCGGCACCGAAACCTGGCGTTGCGTTTGCAGCTACGGGGTAGGATCAGGCCGATCACTGAGACCAGTCGGTCGGCTGGCGGTCCCAGCGGTGCCGGGCCAATTCGTCCAGCAGCGGGGGCTCCAGCGGCCCCGCCCGGCTTGCCGCCAGATTCGATTCGACGTGCGTCACTTTGCGCATGCCGGGGATCACGGTGCTGACGGTGGGTTCCGCCAGGATGAACCGCAAGGCCATTTCGGGCATGGTCGCTCCGGCGGGAACCAGCGGCTTCAGTCGATCCGCCCGCTCGACGCTGGCTCTCAGGTTCTCGGGCACGAAATACGTGTTCCGCCAATCGCCTGGCGGCCAGCGACTGTCCACGGTCAGTGTCCCGGTCAACGTGCCCTCGTCGAACGGCACGCGGGCAATCACCGCGACATTGCTTTCGCGGCAAGCCGGGAACAGGTCGTCCTGCGGGTTCTGGTCGAAGATGTTGTAGATCACCTGGACCGCGTCGATCAGCCCGCTCTGGACGGCTCGCACTCCGTTCCAGGGTTCCCAGCGGTTCAAGCTCACGCCGATCGCGTGAATCAGGCCCTGCGATTTAAGTTCCAGCAGTTTGGTGATCCAACGTTCGTCCTGCAACCATGTGTCTTCCCAGGTGTGGAGTTGCAGCAGATCGAAGGACGGCAGTCCGGCGTTCTTCAGGCTGCTTTCCACGTACTCTTGGACGTGGTCCGGCGGATAGCTTTCGTCCAGGGTGTAGTGCCGGACGCTGGGCCATTTGCGATTCTTGGGCGGGACCTTCGTGGCGGTGTACAGCTTGACTTGCGGATTGGCCCGCACCAGTTCGCCCAACAGGCTTTCGCTGCGGCCCGCGCCATACGCCCAGGCGGTATCGAAGAAGTTGCAGCCCAATTCGACCGCCCGCTGCAAAGCCTGACGCGACTGGTCGTCATCCGAGCCCGTCCAGCCGGCCATGCCCCACATGCCGTATCCGATCTCGCTGACTTGCCATCCGCTTCTGCCAAAGGTCCGGTATCTCATACGATCGCTCTCCTAGTGGGATTTCAGACAGGCGTGTTGTGTTATAATCCACGCTTCAGAATTTCGGGAGTGGGCAGGCGGGAACAAGTTCGGACAGGTTGGCCAATGCGGCCCAGCGGCGGCCGGGGCCTGGGGTTGGGCGTCACGCACGATGCCTGGTAGACTTGGCGATCCGGCCCGAATTCTGCTCTGCTGGGAAAACACGTAACTGACTGCGGCGCAGATCGCGAGGTCGGCCTGCGGAGTAAACTTCATCGGACAGGACGCAACATGACTACCTATTTCGATCAAGCGGCCGCTAATTGGGATGACAAACCGGCCAGGATCGAACTGCTGACCGCTGTCGCGGAAACCATTTTTCGGCAGGTGCAACCGACGTCCTACATGGACGTGCTCGACTACGGTTGCGGCACCGGCCTGATCAGCTTCTTCCTGGCCCCGCACGTCGCCACGGTCACCGCGGCGGACAGTTCCGAAGGGATGCTGGACGTCCTGCGCCGGAAGATCGACCAGTCCGGCCTGCGCACGATCCGGCCGGTCTTGCTCGATTTGGAGCGGGATGCCGCGCCGGATGCCCGCTACGATCTGATCGTCGCGCACATGGTGATGCACCACGTGGCCGACACCGCGTGCATGTTGCGCAACTTCCACGCCCTGCTCTGGCCTGGTGGCACGCTGTGCATTTCCGACCTGGACACGGAGCCCGGTGTGTTCCACGACCCCCAAGCCATCGGCACGGTGCATCATCACGGATTCGACCGTCAGGAACTTCGGGGGCTGATGGAACAAGCCGGTTTTGGCGATCTTCAGGACACCACCGCCCATGTCGTTCGCAAGCCGGTCGCGGACGGCGGACTGCGCGACTTTCCGGTGTTCCTGATGACGGGCAGGCGTTAGCACCAAACGGGCAATGTCCACGGAAGGTCGCTGTCTACGATGGCGAGGTCGCGCGAAATGGGGTCAGGCTTACAGAATTCAATTTTGGCCGAGCAGAGTCGTAGGACGTGGCTGGCACCAAACTCGGCCAAAATTGAATTCTGTAAGCCTGACCCCAGCACCGAAACCGTGACTTCAACAACGACGCGGAGAAGTGTCGAAATCCCGTTTGGCGTTAGCACCGGCGGACAGGAAGCCGGCAGGGCGTCATGGCGGCGACGGAACTTGGAGCGTATCGAGGATTGCTTCTTCCCAGCAATCGGGATAGATCAGGTTGGCCAGTTCATGGAACGTGCTGCCGTCGCTGGTGGGGTTGTCCAGCATGGCACGGAACTGCCGGCGCATCAAAGCCAGGCAGCGGTCGTAGGTTTCGCCGTGGATGCTGGCCCAGGTGGTCAGGCGGAGTTGGCCGTCGGCCAGAAGCCGCCAGCGATTGAGATTGGCCGCAGCGCTGCCCATCACGCACAGTTCGTCGACGATCCGTTCGCGGGCCAGCGTGTCGGCGTCGATGTACATCCAGTTGGCCGACACGGGATCGGCCAGGGTCGGGTCGATCACCAGCGTCAGTTGCTTGCCGGCGGCCGTGGTGACCTCCTTTACCTCGCGGAGGAACTGGGTGAGGAAATCGCCCTTGAGTTGCACGAAGCGAAGTTCGTCCAGGCTGTCCGGCCTGGCTTGCCGAGGGTCCTTGCCGTAGCGCCGCAGGTACTCCGCGACGACCGGCTCGTTGAACCCATATCCCCGCGAGCCTTCGTTTCCCCCGCCCGCTTTGCGGCCCGGCCAGGGCGAATGGGACCGCGGACAGAGTTTGATGCCGTCGATGCCGTAGGCGCACAACTCTTTCATCTGTTCGACGCGGTATTGGCGGACCTCGGAATATGCATAGCACGGCACGCCGGGGATGTGTTTCTGCCCGTCGCGGCTGACCCACGTGTACTCCGGGTGGCGCTGGAAGAACTCGGTCGGCGGCGCGTAGTACAAGCTGTCGAAGATGGTCACTTCCGGATAGACCTGCAAGCCGTGTTTGTGGGCGTGCCGGACACACGACTCCAAGGGATCGATGGCCCGCATCACCGCCGCCATGCGGGCGTGCAGCGAGGGGATGTTGGCGCAACAGGTGTCCAGGCCTTCTTTGGTGTAGCCTTGAAAGACTTCCTCCAAGGCGGGCGTCATGACCTTGGTGTGGTAGGCCTCGGCGCCGCAGACGGAGACGCGATAGTACACCCGGTCGAACCCGAAGTGGGCGCACAGCGCCATCAGGCGGTCCATCTCGGCGTCGCAGTGGCGAAGGTCCCAGCAATCGGTCCCGATACAGATGTCGAAGAAGTCCAGGTTGATGGCGAAGTCCTTGCCGGTCAACTCGCCCACGCTCTTGCCTGTTGCCCGCGGGGCGGCCGGCAGCGGGGCCGCCGGTTCCGTTGCGGCCGGCTCAAGCGGGGCGTCGCTCAGCCGGGCCACGGGCTCGATCAGCAGATCGTCGATGGCCCCGCGCATCCAAGAGTGGCCCTGTTGCGTGCCGATCCAGAAAACCTCGCCCAGCCTGGCGGGGAACTGGGTACCGCGGGCTTCGGCTACCTTCCGACCGTCGATCAAGAACTGGGCCAGACCGCGGGAGCGGTCCGCCGTACAAACCAGATGATGCCAGGAGCCTGCTTCCCAAGTCTGGGAAGCGGTCGCCAGCGAGAACCAATTGCCGCCGAAGTTCACGCCCTTGGCGTTCCCCTGGTCGTCGCCGAAGAAGAAGACGAAGTAATTCGTGCCGGAGCGTTTGAGGATGCCGATCCGGTTTTTCAGGTCCGGCGTCTCGTGGTAGAAGTAGACGAGTTGCTGAAAAAAGTAGTCGGCAAGCGGTTTTTCATGCCGCACCCAGAATGAGATCGTGAACTGGTCGCGATTGAAGTTCCCGGTCGGGTACGTCAACACGGCGGGGCGCTGGATCGAAACCGCGCGGCCTTGCCGCCCTTCGACGAACTCGACGCCCTGAGACTCCAGCGGCGCGACGCCTGACGCGTCCTGCAACTGGCCGTCGAACGGACAACTCAGCACCGTGATTTCCGCCGCAGCCAGGGCGGCCAGGGCGGCCACAAGCATCAGGGCTGCCGCGGCCTGTGGCCCGAATGTGGCGCGTCTCGCGAATTCCACTTCCGCCTCCCTTTTCTCAGTCGCCGGGGCTCGCTTCCTTGTTCAGATACACGCGAAACACCCAAGCGTGCTTGGTGTAATCGTACTGCCTGCTCCAGGCGTGGCCGCGCGAGCTGGCGGCATCTTTGACGATCCGCCAGACGTAATTCCCGTCCGGATGCGATCGGTTGGTGAGGCAGATCCAATAGGTGCGGCCCTTTTTCACTGGCACCGGGGGATTCAGCGGCGCGCTGCCCCAGCGGTAGGCGGGCTCCAGCCCGAACTCAGCGGCCGGGATGTCCGTCTGCGCCAGCAGGCTGTTTGCCGGCCGGCCGTCGTCGTCGTCGCGGATCTCCACGTGCAGCGGCGGCGGCAGCGGCCCGCGCGAGCCGCGGACGGCCGCGTACACTTGGACCAACGGGCAGGCCCCGTCGCGCGACGGCACGAAGCTCTGGGCCACGCCGTGCAGGCTGGCCTGATCGTTGGCCCCTTGCTCCGCAACCTCCTGATCGAGGACCAACTCGCCTTTGGCCAGGGCGGCTTCCAGGGCCGCCCGGCGCTGCTGGGACTCTTTCAGCCCGGCAACGGCCACGGGCACGACCTGGTTCACGGTCTGGACGGGGAACTCATACAGCCAAGACAACTGGCAGGTGTCGTTCTGGACAACATCCAGGACGGTCCGGCCGAGCAGTCCCGCATGCTGTTTTTCCGCGACGGCCCGCGCGTCGAGGAAGCTGCCGGCCTGCAGCGGCGCGTCCCGCAGCAGCCGCAGGCGATGGAAGTTCATCCGCCCGGCTTCGCTGAGCGCCACGACGTCGGCCGTGCCGTCGCGGACCAGATCGGCCACGGGGACATAGTGACTCCGCGCCGTTTCGGGCGAGATTTCGGACAGCGGCACGCACAGGGCCAACCGCTGCTGGGCTCCGAGTTGCTTTTTGACCTCGCGGATGCTCTGTCCCAAGTCATCTCCCTGCCGTTTGACCGCCAGCAAGGCCGCCCGGTTGCCGGGATCGGTCGGTTCTCCCGCAGGCGGAGCGAAGACCAGGGCCAGCCCTTCGACGGGCAGTGGGTTCAGAACACGGGCGACGTCCGCGGCAATCTCGCTGGGCAGTTGCACGGCGGCCCAGAGCCGGGTTCCGTGCGTCCTGGCCTGGACCGACAACTGGCCCATCAGCGCCGCCGTCGCGGCGTTTGCATCCCCGACGACGATCATCGCACCGTCGGCGCCGTGGGCCGCGCAGAAGTCCAGTTGGGTTTGGGCGGCCTGCAGCGTCTGTGCGGCCGTTGCTGCCGCCGGCGGCCGGATGCCGACGACCAGTTCACGGCCCTCGATTTCTCCGCGGGCCGGACGGCACACACCCAGCGAGGCCGCGGCGAGCGCAACGGCCCAGAGATGGATGGCGACTCGATTCTCAGTGAATTCAACGATCATCGCAGGTCCCTCAATCGTCGAAGATCCCGGCGCCAAATTCGCGGCGGTGGGTTTGGGATGACGGCGTCGTGGTCTGCGGAGCGGGAGGATGGTGCGGCGGCGGGGGCGTGGACTCCGCCGGCTGGATTTGCGTGGTCGCCGGGCGTTCGGGCGATTCGGGCGGGAATTCGACGTCGAAGTCGTCCTCGTCGTAGTCCTCGTCATAGCGGGACGCGTAGCCCGGCTCCTTGGCGCGTTCCAACTCGCTTTTATATTCGGCGATGACCCGCGTTTGGATCATTTCACGGCACGCCGAGTTGATCGGGTGGGCGATGTCTGCGTACAGCTTGGCTCGGCCCTCCGGATCGCGCACCGCGCGTTCTTGCGGCTGCGCGTGACCGCACTGATTACAGTAGCGTGCCCGCAAGTGGTTTTTGGCGTGGCATTTCGGGCAGTGCCCGGTCAATTTCCGGCTGGGCATCGCCACGAACGGGCCGCTGGTCCCGTCGATGATCTTCAGATCCCGCACCACAAAGCTATTGTCGAAGGTGATCGAACAAAACGCCCGCAGACGGTCGTCCGAATCTTCCATGAGCTTGATGCGAACCTCGGTGATCTCCATAGCCGCTCCTCCTCAAAGTTGGCTCGCCGCTTCACTGCTTCCAGGCCAAACCTCCTCACGGTGCAGAATTTCCCCGCGACGCGGGACGCCCCGCACTGTCAAACCGTCACTCGCAACGCGACGCCCCATGGAGCGTCCGCGTTGCGAACACGGTCGACCAACCGGCCGCTCGCAACCGCGCCGCGACGCGCCGCGCGTGGTCCGCGTGCCGACAAATCCCGACGAAACTTGTTCCACTGCCGCTCATCCGGTATCCCAGGCAGTCGAGACGATCGCAGGCGTTCTGCAGCCGTTCGATCCAAGGCGACAACTGCTCGGCGGCTTGCTCCAGCCGGTTGAACAGCAGTCGCCCTACGTTTACTGCGTCGCCGCGTCGGCCGGCCGCCAGGATGGCGTCCACACTGCGGGTCTGCTCTGCCAGCCTGCAAACCCGATACACGTGGGCGGTCGATAGGCCCGCCGGCGGCTTGACGACGACCATGTGCAGCGGCTGCCAACCCGTGATGCTTTCAATTTGTTCGCCACGGCCACGACACAGGCACGGACCGCCCTGGAGAAAAAAGGGCACGTCGCTGCCAATCTCTGCGGCCACCTCCGCCAGCCGTCGTCGGCTCCAGCCCAAGCCCCAGGCCACGTTGGCTGCTGCCAGTCCCGCCGCAGCGTCACTGGACGCTCCGCCCAGTCCCGCCGCCATCGGGATGCGTTTCACCAACGCCATGTCGGCACCCTGCCGGACGCCCGCCAACTCTCGCAGACGCCGAACGCTTTTCACCAGCAGATTGTCCTCGCCAGCGGGAATCGCTTCCCAGGTGCCGGTGCCTGCCGAACCGTCGCGGCGCCGCTGACTTTCCACGCCGCGCGACCAGCGACACGTGAAACTCAAAGTCCCTGTCGAGTTCGCCGCCAACGAAACACGATCAAACAGACCGACGGGCGTCATGAGCGTTTCGATCTCATGATAGCCGTCAGCGCGTCGAGACAAGACCTCCAGAAAAAGGTTCACCTTGGCCGGGGTCTGCACCTCGACCAACGTGCCGCGACGACGAACGTACATATCCCTCGCGGGTAAAACCACGTTGCCCCAACTGACGTTCGCAATCATCCGGACATGTCCCAGAGAAGCCGCCTGGAGTTGTCCCCGGCCGGCCGTCCGGATCATCGCTTCTAACAGCCTGTTGCATCAAGCGGAGAGGCACCTCGCGGTGTTCCTTTTTCCGTTGGGCTTCTCCGACGCAACTCGGAGCCAGTCCCCTTTTTCAACAGGCTGCTAACACAGCCGTCCATTTTACTGGAGTGAAATCAACGGTCAAGGCGAAGGCCGCCTTTCTGCCGGGCAAAGGTCAGGCGGCAAGTGTGCGTTCAAGCTCAACTGGCTTGCGACATGCTGCGTGCGGGAGATGTCTGTCCGGGCTGTCGGGGTTGCAGTCGTCAGAGCGCGGGTTGGGAGCGGCCGCAAGGGATTGGCGACGGCGATTGCCACTGGCGGGACAGATCGGACACGGACTGCTCAGCGCGGCGCAAAGTTGCGTTGCGACAGAGAACATGTCACGATATGCGCACTCGGCGCAAGTGCGCAAGACAACTTCTGCTCAACAGCCATTACGAAAGGCCCATGAATGTTTCCGTTGCGTCATGTCACCCGGCGAGTGCTGCTCGCCTGCGCAGTTTGTCTGACCGCTTCCATCAGCTGGCATCACACGCCTGTCGCCGCGGCCGAGGGCGTTTCACCTTTTCCGGGCGTCAAGAGCAATTGGCACGGGTTCGACCGTTACGAGTTTCCGGTGCAAGGGAAAGTGGCGTCGGTCGTACTGCCGCGTCAGGCGGCGTCGGGCAAGCCCTGGGTTTGGCACGGCGAGTTCTTTGGCCACAAACCGGCGCCGGACATCGCCCTGTTAGGCAAGGGGTTCCACATCGTCTACCTGCGCGTTCCCGACATGCTCGGCTGCCCGGTCGCGGTGGCCGCATGGAATGCGCTGTACGGCGAATTGACCGGCGAGTATGGGTTCAGCGAGAAGGCGGCCTTGGTCGGTCTCAGTCGCGGCGGATTGTATGTCTACAATTGGGCCGCCGCCAACCCGGACAAGGTCGCTTGCATTTACGCCGACGCCGCCGTGTGCGATTTCAAGAGTTGGCCGGGCGGCAAAGGAAAGGGCAAGGGCAGCCCGCGCGATTGGAAATTGGTCATGGAACGGTACGGATTCAAGTCCGAGGCGGAAGCGCTGGCCTACGACAAGAACCCGGTCGACAATCTCGCGCCGTTGGCCAAGGCCGGTGTGCCGTTGCTGCACGTCTATGGCGATGCGGACGACGTCGTGCCTTGGGACGAGAATACGGGCCTGGTCGCCGAACGCTACCGCAAGCTGGGAGGCTCGATAACGCTGATCGCCAAGCCCGGTGTCGCCCATCACCCGCACGGCCTGGACGACTCGACGCCCATCGTGGAGTTCATCCTGCGGCACGCGGCGAAACCTCGACCGGAATGAGTGCCTGACGCCGCCGTCCAGAAGGGGGCCTGCGAGAAGGCAGCGCCGTCCCGTTCGGCATCGGTGGGCCGTTTCGCCACGAACGCGGGAAGTGAGCGGAACGGCGTCCGCCGCCGGTTTCCGTGACGACCCGCGGCGAGCGCCGTCCGACTCACTCGCCGCAGCCCCAGTCTGGGACTTGACAGTGTCTTACGGCGCGGGGTTGGCCGCCTTGCTCGGGGCGGCGGCTGCCTTGGCCGCCTCGCTCGGAACGGCTGCGGGCTTGGCCGCCTTGGCCTTTGTGGGGGGCAGCGTTTCGGGCGCGATCGTTTCCAGCGTCTGTTGGGCCGCTTTGCGGACGGTATCGTCGCTGTCCTTCAACAGCGATTGAATCTGGGGCAGCACGGCGCGGGACGGCTGGCCGATCTGTCCCAGTGCGCGGACTGCCTTGCGGCGGACGCGCGGAGCCGGATCGTCCAGCACGGCCGCCAGCGGAGCAACGGCCTTCGTCGCTAGCGGTCCGAGATCCCCCAGCGCCTCGGCGGCATGTTCCCGGATTGTCGCCGTGGGATACAACAGCGCGGCCGCCAGCGAGGCCGCAGCGCCGGGCGTCTCGGCGCCGACCTTGCCGATCGCGCGGGCCGCGTTCCAGCGGGTCTCGGAATCCAATTCCGGATTGGCCAGGATCTCCTCCAGGACCGCCAGCCCAGGGTTGGCGGCTTTCCGATACTCGCTCAACGCCCGCACGTGAACCGGATTCGGCTCGCGGCGGAGCAGATCCAGCAGTGCCGGCACAGCCACGTCCGCGGGCACGCCCGTCGTCGGGAGCGCGGGCGAAGCGACGCTCCGCACGTGCTTGTCGGGGTCCTGCAGTGCTGCGATCAGACTGACGCCGGCGTCCTCCGCTCCGGCTCCCACCGTGCCCAGCAATTCCGCGGCCAGGCAACGCACCGCGGCGCTGGCACGCTGCCGGTCCCCCAAGATGGCCGCCAGCACCGGCGCCGCCTCCGAGCCGGCGGCTTCCAGCGTTTCCATCGCCTCGGCCTGTGCGGCCGGACCACCGCTCAACATCCGCCGCCAATGACTCGCCGGGCAGCCCTGATAGAACGGCTCGCCTTGGACGTATCCCCACACCGCAAGCAACGGCTGCCGGCCGGCGACGATCAACGCCACGGCCACTGCAAACGTGATTCCCAGGACGATCTTTGTCTTCATCGCTGCATTCCTTCGAGTCAGCCTGCTGCGGCGTCTGGACCATCGTAGATTATGCCCGACGGCGCCGTCATCGTCGAGCCGATGGGCTTTGGGACGCCGCCCGGCGGTCCGACGAGGATTCGGCGGCCGTTCCCAACGCCGAAAACGGGCTTCGGGAGACCCCTCGAAATCCGGGCGGTGCTGTGCCGGAGTCAGACACCCCCAACTCGGTAGTGGTTCAATTGCAGGCCACCTGAGCGGAGCCGTTGGCACGTTAGAAAGAGGCTCCGGAAAATCGGCTCACCCCTGTATGCCGTGCCGCTCGTCCGCTAGGATATGGCCCGCGCGGATCGCCGATTTTCCATCTCTTGGGGAGGGGAGGGTTTTCCGCCCGGACTAGCCGTTTGACGGAGGGGACCGTTCCGTGAAGCAGCATCGCGAACTGCAAGAGTGGGTCGAAGAGATGGCTCGCATGTGCGAGCCCGACCAGGTGGTCTGGATCGACGGATCAGAAGAGGAAAAGGACCGCTTGACGCAGGAGGCGTTTGCCGCCAGCGAACTTATCCCCTTGGACCAGGAGAAGTACCCGGGGTCCGTTTACCATCGGACGGCCGTCAACGACGTGGCCCGCACGGAAGACCTGACGTTCATCTGCACGACGTTGGAGGAAGACGCCGGGCCGACGAACAACTGGATGTCGCCCGAGGAGGGATATCGCCGCGCCGGCGAGATCTTCAAAGGCTCCATGCGCGGGCGGACGATGTACGTGATTCCCTTCTCGATGGGGCCCGTCGGTTCGCCGTTCAGCAAGATCGGCGTCGAACTGACCGACAGCATCTACGTCGTACTGAACATGCGGATCATGACGTACGTCGGCAAACGGGTCTTGAAGCAACTCGGCACGCGGGGCGAGTTCACTCGCTGCCTGCACGGGAAAGCGGAGCGGGACATCAAGCGGCGTTTGATTCTGCACTTTCCGGAAGACAACGCGATTTGGAGCGTCGGTTCCGGTTATGGAGGCAACGTGCTGCTGGGCAAGAAGTGCTTGGCGCTGCGAATCGCCAGCCACCAGGGCCGTCGCGAGGGTTGGCTGGCCGAGCACATGCTGATCATGGGCGTGGAGAATCCGGACGGCCGCGTGGAGTACGTGGCAGCCGCGTTTCCCAGCGCCTGCGGCAAGACGAACCTGGCGATGCTCATTCCGCCGGAGGGCCTGAAGATCAAAGGCTACCGCATTTGGACCGTGGGCGACGACATCGCCTGGATGCGGATCGACACGGACGGGCGGTTGTGGGCGATCAATCCGGAGCGGGGCTTTTTCGGCGTGGCGCCGGGCACCAACTCCAAGACCAACCCGAACATGATCAAGACGATCCGCAGCAACACCATCTTTACGAACGTCGTGCTGGGCCAGGACGGCACGGTGTGGTGGGAAGGCGCGGACGGCGACCCGCCGGCCGAAGCCTTGGATTGGCAAGGCCGCCCCTGGACGCCGGACGCGAAGGATGCGAACGGCAATCCGATTCCGGGCGCCCATCCCAACAGCCGCTTCACGACGCCGCTGACCCAGTGCCCCTCGCATTCGTTCCGCACCGAGCATCACCACGGCGTGCCGATCGCCGCCATCATCTTCGGCGGCCGCCGCGCGCACCTGGCACCTTTGGTCTATGAAGCGTTCGACTGGGAGCACGGCGTGTTCGTCGGCGCGACCATGGCTTCCGAGCGCACGGCGGCCCAGTTCGGCAAGCTGGGCGAAGTCCGCCGCGATCCGATGGCCATGCTGCCCTTCTGCGGCTACCACATGGGCGATTATTTCGAGCACTGGTTGAACATGGGCAAGCGGATGGCCAGTCCGCCCAAGATTTTCCACGTCAACTGGTTCCGGACCGACGAGGAAGGCGGTTTTCTGTGGCCCGGGTTCGGCGAGAACTTGCGGGTGATCGAATGGATTCTGGACCGCTGCCGCGGCGAGGCGGACGCGCTCAAGACCCCCATCGGCTATGTGCCTACGCCGGACAGCTTGGACCTGACGGGGCTGGACATCTCCCGCGAAAATCTGGGCAAGCTGTTCGCGGTCGACCGTGACGACTGGTACCAGGAAACGGACGGCGTGGCCAGCTTTTTCCAGCAGTTTGGCAGCCGTTTTCCGAAGACGTTGTGGGAGCAACTGGACAGTCTGCGGTTGCGGCTGCGGGCCCCGCTGTCGCTCATGCAGCCGGGTTCCGAACTGCGGCCGTTGGCGGTGGAGTTGAACGAGGTGATCGAACGCGAGAACTCGCACCTGTTCGGGATGCTGTCGGAGTTCGGCAAGCGGTTGTACTTCCCCAAAGGCATCCTGGCTCAGAGCGCGGAGGCCAAAGAGAAAGCCAAACGCTACGACGCCACCATCGGGATTGCGCGGGAGAACAACAAGCCGATGTACTTGCCGTCCGTGATGGAGTTCTTCCCGGCCCTCGGACCCGGCGAAACCCTGGCCTACGCGCCCGCCACCGGCCGCGAAGATCTGCGGAAGAAGTGGCGCGAGGAGTTGCTGAGGAAGAACCCCAGCCTGGCCAAGAAGAGCTTTTCGCTGCCCATCGTGACCTGCGGTGTCACCCACGCCATCAGCTTGATCGCCGACCTGTTCGTCAACAAGGGCGACATGGTGCTGATGCCGGACAAGTTCTGGGAAAACTACGAATTGCTGTTCGGCGTGCGTTATCAGGCGCAGCTGGCGATGTATCCGTTCTTCAACGCCGCGGGCGGGTTTAACGTGGAGGCGTTGCGTCAGGCGCTGGGGACGCGGGCCGGCAGTTGGAAGACGATCCTGGTGCTGAACTTCCCCAACAATCCCACCGGCTACTCGATCACCAAACCCGAAGCCGACGCCATCACTTCGGTCCTGACCGAGGCCGCCGCGGAAGGCCGGAATCTGGTGGTCATTTCCGACGACGCCTACTTCGGGTTGTTTTACGAGGACAGTGTCTACCGCGAATCGCTCTTTGCCCGCCTGGCCGGCATCCACGAACGCATCCTGGCGATCAAGGTCGACGGGCCCACGAAGGAGGAATTCGTGTGGGGGCTGCGCACCGGCATGTTGACCTTTGGAGCCCAAGCGTTTCTCAGCGACCAGGCGCTGTACCAGGCTCTGGAAAAGAAAGTGGCGGGGGCGATCCGCAGCGCGGTGTCCAACGGCCCCCACGTCTCACAGTCGGTGTTGTCCAAGGCGATGGCCTCCGACGGGATCGGCGCCGAGCGGGAAGAAAAACGCGGCATCCTGGAAGCCCGCGCCAGGAAGGTCCGCGAGATCCTCGCCGAGCCGGACTACGGGAAGTTCTGGGAGCCGTACCCGTTCAACTCCGGGTACTTCATGTGCCTGAAGCTGAAAGGGATTGAAGCCGAGGCGTTTCGCAAGCATCTGCTGGAAAAGTACGGGATCGGCGTGATTGCGGACGGCGAGCAGGATATCCGTATCGCGTTCTCGGCCGTCGATGAAGATCGGCTGCAGGATCTCTACGACAAGATGGCGGCTGCCGCCCGCGATCTGCAGGAGGACTAACACCAACGCTGCAGCAAGGACGAAGGCGGGAAGAGCTGGCATCAACAACGGTGGATAAACGAAAGGGTGATCAAATGACGTTCTTCATGTTCGGCAAGTATTCCGGGGAAGCGTTGGAGGCAATCAGCCCGAAGCGAACCGCCACAGCCCGCGAACTGGTCAAGAAACTGGGCGGAAAAGTCAAAGACATCTACGCTCTGTTGGGCCAGTACGACTTGGTGCTGATCGTCGAACTGCCGACGATGACCGACGCGATGAAAGCGGCGGTGGCGCTGGGCCGCGAGACCGGCATCTCGTTCTGCACTGCCCCCGCCATGACCGTGGCGGATTTTGACAAGCTGATGGTCGAGGCCTAACGCCTCGCCCGTGCCTCCGGTCCCCACCAGCCGTCGCCCGATTAGACGCTGCCCGATTAGACGTCGCCCGAGGCGGTGACAGAGAACTGCCGCCGGGCCTCATAGGCAACGACGGCCACGGCGCAGGCCAGGTTCAGGCTGCGGGCCTCTTCGCGCATCGGAATTCGCAGCCTGCGGTCGGCTGCGGCCTGCAGCAGCGACGGCGGCAAGCCTTGCGTTTCGCTGCCGAAGACCAAGACGTCGCCGAGGCAAAACGCAGCCGTCGAATACAATCGCTCGGCGGTCTTGGTCAGCAGCCACGGTTGCCGCTCCGGCAACTGTGCTTGCAGCGCCGGCCAATCGTCCACAACCTCCCAATCCAGATGCTGCCAGTAGTCCAGCCCGGCGCGGCGGAGACGCCGCTCGTCCATGCGGAACCCGAGCGGCCGCACCAACCAGAGCTTGGCTCCGATCGCCACGCAGGTGCGGCCGATATTGCCCGCGTTCTGCGGAATCTCCGGCTGGTACAGGACGATGTTCAGGGTGGGGGCGTGGGCCATGGGAAAGTTGCGAACTGAGAAAGTCGTCGAGTTTTCGACCCCTATCCTTCTTCGGCAAACCGATCGATGTCCTCGCGGGTCATCCGCTGGTAGACGCCCCGCGCGATGTGAGCATCGATTTCCTGATGGTTCAAATGCAGCACGAACGGCGGGAGTTCCGCGGCGGTGAAACGTCGCAGGGCGGAGCGATCGTGCGCGGCCAATCGCCGCTGGTGCGCGGCCAACAGGGTGGGCCAGTCGGCGTTCTCGATGAGCTGGACGGCGTGAGTCGGCAGCGGGTCGAATTCGGAGCGGCGAGTTTCGGTGACCAGCAGCTTGTCGTGCGGCAGCGCGCTCAACAGCGACGCTTCGACCAGTTGTTCGTCGCTGTACGCGTCTTTCTCGCCGTCCGCTGCGCGGAGGCGGACCCGAGCGTACAGGAAGGAGGCCAGCACACAGCCCTCGGCGTCCTGCCACACCGCGCCAAACGCTTCCTGCCGGCCCAGCATCGGCAGCGTGTAATACAGGCCGGGCGCAAAGCCGCTGGCGGCTGCCTGGTCGAGCCAGGGAGCCATCAGCAGGCGGACGTGTGACGGAAGGTCCTCCCACGCCAGTTGGATCAGGCGCTCGGCGCGAGGCACGGGAATCGTGGGGCCGGAGGCAAAGCCGAGCGGCGCCAGGCATTTGATCAAATACGCCTGGCCAAGCGTGGTCCCGCGCCGCAATTCGCGGAACCGCAACTTGCTCAACCGCAACCGGTAGAATTCGACGCCGGCGATTTCCTCGGCCCGCAAGGGACGGTCCGGTCCAAACCGGTCCGGCAGCGGGCAGTCCGGCTGCCCGCTGTCCGAGGAGACGGACAAGTGTCCCGCGCGTTCCAATTGGTCGGTGGTCGAATAACCGAGCCGCGTCAAGGCCTGGTCGAGGATGGATCGCTTTTTCGGCAGCGACGGCCCGGCGCACGGCGGAACGTCCTCGAGTTCTTCCGCCATCGCCACCAGCCGGGTCGTGCGCCGGTGCAGACGAACCGCGGGAATCAGAGCGGCCAGCGCGACGATCACGCAGACGACGGCGACCGGGATCGTTTGCACCCAAGCGGCCACCGCGGCGGCGGCCAGCGTCACGAGGACGGCCACGCAGCCGCACCCGACGGTGACTCCGCGCGTCGCCTCGCGAATGCTGTCCCGCATGGCTTTCGGGTTCAGACGTTCTTCTTCCAGCAGCAGCGTGAGGAGGGCGCCCAAGCAGGGCCGTTCGTCGGCCCGCAGCGCGTCCGGCGGCTGGCGGCCGGACCACTGCAGCAGTTCCTCCCAGCCGCCGCGGATTGGTTCCACCTGCCAGCCGGCCCAGGCTCGTTCAACGCGGCGAGGAAAACGCGGTCCTGCCTGGAGTTCCCAGTGTCCCAGCCGGCGTTCGGCCGCGTCGACGACAGCGCCGCCCCACACGGCCGACTCGGGGGGAATCTCCGTCGCTGATTCCGACGGCAGGAGATCCAGCAGGGGCGGGCCGCGCATCAGGACTTGGTCCAGGGAAGGATAGTCGAATCCGAAGTAGTCTTCGACGGAGTGATCGGGACGCCGCACCGACAGCCAGACGCCCGGCTCGGCGGCCTCCGATCCGCCTTCCCCCGCCGCCGGCCGCGGCGCGGGCCGCAGTCCGACCTGCAGTTCATCGGCCAACTCGGCGTCGAATTCGTCATCCAAGTCATCCGCGGCCTCTTCCTCGGCCTCGCTTTTCGCCGCGGCGGGCTGCTCACCGCCGGCATCGAGGCCCAGGTATTCGAGCACGTCGAGCAGGCCGTCGGCGGCGTAGCGGATGTCCCAATCGGACCAGATTTGTTCCAGCAGGCGGGTGTACAACTGCCGCTGCATCGGGCCCTGCACCAGGCAATCGCCCTCGAACCAGATCAGCCGGCGGGCGTCCCAATCCACGAGCGCGGCGCCTTCGCAGAAGGCGTCATCTAGCAATTCGTCCGTCGGGGGCAGCGACCGCATGAACCGCGTCGTCTCGTCGGGGCCCCAGATGATGTCCTGAGCCAAGGACAGTGCGCCCCAGTGACTGTAGAAGAACTGCGTGCGGCCGCCGCGGCGCAAGATGTAGTTGGCTCGATGTCCCATGCGTCCCCTCCCGCTCCAGCGCGTATCCTATCGCATGAACCGGGGCGGAGGGAATCCCGTCTGCCGCTTATTCCGTCAGCGGCTTGCGGATGAACTCGACGCGCGGATCGCCCATCGCATTCTGGGCGCGAAACGTCTCGGCCACGTAGCGTTTGGGGGCCGTCTCGCCGGGCACGCGGAAGCTGTCGCCTTTCTGCAAGATCGGCCGCGATTCGCGCATCGCTCCGAACTCCTCCGCGCCGGCCGCCTGGCAGGGGAACCAGCGTCCCTGGCCGTCGGATGACTCCAGGTAGAACTCCGGATAGCAGTGTCCCGGAATCCAGACGGAGCGAGCGGGAATACCGTGGCTGCGGCACAGGGCGATGAACAGCGACGTCAACTCTTCGCAATCGCCTTGGCCCGCTCGCAAGGCCGCCAGGGCGCCTTTCAATTCAGGGTCGAATTGATACCGGACGTTGGCCCGCACCCAGTCGTAGACGGCCCTGACCTTGTTCCAGTCCGCCGTCTGGCCCTGCACGATCTCGCCGGCCAGGCGGCGGATCTCCGGGTGCGTGGTTTCGATCGAGGGGCTAACGCCCAGATAGGGGCGAAGCGACGCCGGAGCGCGAGCCGGGATCTTCCAGGACCGGGTTTCCTCAGGGCCGTGGATCGGTCTCTTCCGCACCTCGAACGTCACCAGGGCCGAGGCCGTGTTGCCCGCCGCCAGTCGCGGAATCGCGATCAGCATCTGTTTCACGCCGTCCGAGAGGGTCCGGTAGCGGAGCGGCGCGACCTGGGCCGACCGCTGCTCCTCCAACACCCGAACCTGCTGTTCCGGCCAGTCCATGGGAACCGGAATGCCGGCTACGATGCCGCTGCAGGCCCCCGCTGCGGTGACCGTCATGCCGATCTGCCAGCGGTCGGTCTGGAAATCCTCCGGCGCGGCGTCCACCGCAGGCTCCGCTGCCCGCAGGACGCAGGCCAGCAGGCATACGGCACCCAACGCGACGCTCGCAATCGTCCGCCTCATGGGAGTTCCTCTCGCAAGCATAGTCAGTTTGCCGGCAGCAGTTTGCGGACGAATTCGACTTGCGGCCGTCCGCCGCGTCCTCCCTTGCCCGTCAGGAACTCGGCGACGAACCGCTGGGGATCCTTGTGTTCATCGGGCACCCGGAGGTGGTCGCCTTTTTGCAGGATCGGGCGGTGATCCGACATGCCGCCGAACTCGCGGGTTCCGGCGACCTGGCAAGGAAACCAGCTGCCTTGGCCCGCCTCGTCCTGCAGGTAGAACTCGGCGTAGACGTTGTCCACCACGAACACGGTGCGGGCCGGGACGCCGCTGGCCCGGCAGAGGGCGATGAACAGGCATGTCAAGTCGTCGCGGCTGCCGCTGCCCTCGCGCAAACTGGCCGCCGCGCCCTTGAGAGGTCCGTCCTGGTGTTTGACGTTGTCGCGGACCCAATCGTAGATCGCTTCGACCTGTTTCCAGGCCGATTCCTTGTCCGCGACCAACTCCTTGGCTTTCGCGCGGATCGCAGGATGCCGACACTCGATCGCAGGACTGATCCCCAGGTCAAAGCGGATCGCGACCGGGAGGTTTTTGGGAATCTGGTACTGGGCCGTGTTCTCCGGGGGAAGCACCGAGCTGCGCGTGATCTCAAAGGTCACCAGTGCCGTCGCCAGTTCACCCGGCGGCAACTGGGGAATGGAGAATTGCATCTGCCGCACGCCGCCCAGATCCCGATAAGTGACGCGGCTGACCAGCGGCGAAACCTCCTCGTTGACCACCCGCACCTGCTGTTCCGGCCATTCTGCCGGCACCGGAATCGAACCGCGCAAGCCGGCGCAGGGACCGCCCACCGCGTTGATCCTCACGCCGACTTGCCAGCGTTGCGTCAGTTGCTTGTCCAGGCGGACGTCCTCGGCCGGCTTGGGCTGTCCCAATTGAGCCGGCGCCAGACTGCCGGTCGACAGCACGATCGCAAGCGCTGCGTAGAAAGGCCAGGTTCGCATGAAAAACACCTCCGGTGAAAAACGAGTCAGGCTCGGCACGTCCGTCCAACCATACCGCGTGTGCGGAGCGGACTCAAGTCTTGCTGTTGTCCGGACCGGGCAGCGGCAACTCGTCGACCTTCGTCGGCGCCGGCGCCGGGACGTACTGCACGGCCGGGCTGGACGAACCATAGTAAACTTCGGCGTCGCAGCTCTCGCCGTCCTCGATCACCTCGCAGCATTCGTCGTACTGATTGAGGCAGAACAGGCTCGGCCAGCCGCGATTGCACCCCGCCAGACTGACCAACACCAGACCGACGCTCGCCACATAAAACAACCGCTTCATGATAGGCATCTCCCTCGATGTAAACGTTACAGACCACCGTCCCCTCTGCGGGCCTGACAAATCTAGCTTGCCCCTGCTGATGTGCAAATGAAGCGGTTGCGTTTTTTCAGCAGCGTTTCCTTTCTGCAACGCGTGACGTGGAAAGTGAGGTAGAGTAGAGTGTGCGGCGGTTCGATCCGCGCGCTGAGGTCCCTTCACGAGATTCTTCGAGCTGGACTGCGATGAAACGTCTTGCGCTCGCATCTCACTTCCTGTTTCTCCTGTTTGCCGCCTTGCCGTCGGCAAGTCTGGCAGAGTCGCTCGTGCCGGCGTCGACGCCGGTCCAGAAGCCCGGCTGTAACAACGGTGTCGCGGACAACGGTGCGGCCCGTCCGGACGATTCCCTCTGGATGGTGCGCAGCCGCTGTTTGTGTTGTTCCTGCGGCGATAAACAGAAAAATCCCGAGTTCCGGTTCTGGCGGCACGAGGGAAACTGCGGCTGGCAGGAGACGGATTGGTCCGACTGGACGGCGGCCGAACCGTCGGGGACCGTCACCGTGATCTACGTCCACGGCAATCGCGTCGAAGAGGGCGAAGCGGCGGGGCGGGGGTGGGCGGCCTATCGGGCTCTGGTCCGCGAGGCGGCGGACTCGGGGCCGATCCGGTTCGTGATCTGGGCGTGGCCCAGCGCCAAGCTGCCGGGGCTGCGGCCGAAACGCGACGTGCAGGTCAAGGCGGCCCGCACACCCTGTCAAAGCTACAGGCTGGCTCATTTCTTGACGCAATTGAATCCGGAGACGCAGCTGGGACTTTGGGGCTACAGCTTCGGCGCCCGGATCATCTCCGGCGCGTTGCACCTGACCGAGGGCGGCGCGCTGGGCTGCTTGCAGTCGGACGGCAGCGACGCCCGACCCGCCCACTCGGTGCGCGTGGCGATGCTGGCTGCGGCCATGGACAACGACTGGTGGTTGCCGGGGCACCATCACGAGCGGGCCTGGTCGGCCGTAGACCGCCTGTGTTTGCTGTACAACACGTGCGATCCCGTGCTGCGATTCTATCCGCGGCTTGACCGCCGCTGTCCGGCCCAGGCGCTGGGTTACACCGGGTTCGACTGGCCGGCGAGCCTGGGCGACGACGCCTGGCGGCTGGAACAAGCGGACGTCTGCTGCGAGATCGGCAAGACGCACGACGAGCACGCCTACCTTGCCTCGGACGCCGTCATGCGGCGAGTGAGCGAGACGTTGCTTGCGCCCTGAGGCCGGCGGCTTTGACGCCTGCGGACACACGGCGGGGAACGTCCAAACCTCGGCCGATTCGCCGGCCTTGCTTGCCGCAGTCGCGTCGAGCGTTACAATGACGAGCATGGCGAACGGCGATTCCACCACGGTCGCAGACGCACGGCAGCTGTCCCGATCCGTCTGCTGTTCGCCGATCAAAACGGGACTGTGGTCCAGCCGCCGGTTTCAACGTTTCCCATCCCTGTCGGTGCGCCGATGCCTCTGGCCTATTTGAACGGCAAACTGGTTCCCGCCTCGGAGGCCGTGGTTCCCGTCTACGACGCCGGCTTCGTGCTGGGGACGACGGTCGCGGAACAACTGCGCACGTTCGGCGGGGGGCTGTTTCGGCTCCAGTCGCATCTGGCGCGGCTTCAGCACTCGCTGGACATCGTGGCGGTCGACTTGGGGCTGAACGCGGCCGAGTTGGCGGAAGCCGCCGAAGACCTGGTCGCCCGGAACCACCGCTTGGGCGATCCCAGCGATGATCTCGGCCTGTCGATTTTTGTCACGCCGGGACCCTACTCGACGATGGCCGCGATGCTGGGCGCAGACGCGCCACGCGGACCGCTGGTTTGCATGCACACGTATCCGCTGCCGTTCCACCTGTGGGCCGACAAATACCGGACGGGACAGGCGCTGAGGGTGACCGGCATCCGGCAAGTGCCGCCGTCCTGCTGGCCGGTCGAACTGAAGTGCCGCAGCCGCATGCATTACTACCTGGCCGATCTGCAGGCCCATCGCATCGAGCCCGGATCGCGGGCCCTGTTGCTGGACGCCGCCGGGCACGTGCTGGAAGCTTCCTCCGCCAACGTCTGTATCTTCTGCCGCGGGGAGGGGCTGGCTTCACCGCCCCAGGACAAGACCCTGCCGGGCATCAGCATCGCGGTCCTGGCCGAGCTGGCTCGCCAGCTCGAACTGCCCTTCGTCCATCGCGACTTGACGGTCGCCGAACTTCTTCACGCCGACGAAGTCCTGTTGTGCAGCACCAGCCCCTGTGTCTGGCCCGTGGTGCGGCTGAACGGACAACCGATCGGCAACGGCACGCCCGGCGAGACGGTTCAACGCCTGCTGGCGGCGTGGAGCGAACTGGTGGGCCTGAATATCCAGTCGCAGGCGGAACGGTTCGCCCAACGCCCGACGGATTGGTAGGCCGTTCAGAATCCGTCCAGCAGTTCCTGGTAAGGCGCAAAGGCGGCCATCGCTAAACGGATGATGAGGGCGATCAGCACGGCGGCCACCAGCACCCAGACCGCGAACGAAGCTGCCACGGTTAACGCTTTGGCCGCCGTCTGCGCCCGTTGGCGATATTCGTCCGCCAACCGCTGCATGGACTCGCCGTGCGTGCCCGAGACTTCGGCCGTCTGGAGCATCTGCAGGAATTCGTCGGGAAACAATCCCGTGGCCCGCAAGGCCTCGTGGAATTCCCGGCCTTGCAGAAGAGTGGCGTCCACCGTCTTCATCTGCGACGTATAGTAGGCGTTCTCCGTGCTGCGCAGGGCCAGTTCCATCGAACGCCGCGCGTTCATTCCCGAATCCAGCGTCAGCCCCAGCGTCCAGGCGAAACGCGACAAAGCCGCAGTCCTCAGGCAGTTGCCCAACACGGGCAGTCGCATCGCAACTCGCAGCGGCCCCGCCCCAAACGCGCCGCGCAGCAATCCCAGCACCAGGACGGCAACGCCGCCCAACGTCGCGGTCACCAGGCCCAGATAGACCAACAGCCCCGATGTGCCCACCAGGCCGAAACCCAGCGGATCGACCTCCATCCCAGTCATCGAACGGACCATGCCCAGGACCCAAATCAGCAGCCCCACGACGCCGATGGCGGCACCCAGTTGGATGCCCGGCCAGGCAATCCCCACCAGGAACGTGCGCCGCAACGACAGCAGATGCTCGTAGTGTTCCGCCAATCCGCGCAGGATATCGTCCAAGCGGCCCGATGTCTCGCCAACCTCGACCAACGTGCAGACCAACGGCGGAAAGTAGCCTTCGCACGCCGCCAGGCCGTCGGCCAGACTGCCTCCGTCGGCAATGGCCTGACTGACCCGCGACATCATGCTGCGGTGCGCGGCCGACCCGTACTCCGCCTCTTTCTGAAACGTGCCGAGCGGGTCCAGACCGGCCCGCAACGACGCGCCGACGCGCCGCAGAAACGCCGCCAGTTTGCCTAATCCGATTCGACCCACGATTGCTTCTCCGTCCTGTACGCCACGCGGTTGCAAAGCCTGTCGGTCACTCCCCGGCCGGCCGGGCGTCGGGTTGAGGCCGAAACCTGCCTGCCGCAAGGCGCAGCGCAGCGGCCCTCAACCCGGCTTCGCATCCCTTTTCCACTCCCGCAGCATCTCCGCCAGCAATTCCAACGGCAAGCCCACGACGTTCGACTCGCTGCCCTCCAGAATCGTCAGCCAATCGTGCCCGTCCTGATAGCCGAACGCCCCCGCCTTGCCTTGCCAATCGCCGGTGTTCAGGTAGGCTTCCAACTGCGGGTCTGAAATCGGCGTCATCACCAATCGCGTCATGGCGACGCTCACGCGGCACCGGCCGTCGGCCACGCCCCACAGGCACAGGCCGCTGTACACGCGATGCTCGCGCCCGCGCAGCGCTTCCAGCATCTGCCGGGCACACGCTCGGTCCCGCGGCTTGCCCAGCACTTGCCCGCGGCACTCGACGACCGTGTCGCAGCCCACGACCAGGCCCGAATCGCTGCGGCCGGCGACATCGGCGGCCTTTTGGCGTGCCAGCCTGGCGACCAACTCCATCGGCGATTCGCCTGCGCGGCGGCCGCACTCGGCACTCTCGTGAGGCGGGCGGACGACGAAATCATAGCCCGCCTCCGCCAATAACTCGCGGCGGCGGGGAGATGCGCTGGCCAAAACCATTTGAAATCGGCAGCCGGACATAAGCCGCTCGAAACAAGGGGACTGGGAAACCCGTCGCGCGCATTGTAAAACGATACGCTCCGTTCCGCTATCTGCCAGACAGGACGCCCATGCCCCAGACGCTGCCGCCAATCCTTTTCGAGGACAATCATCTCTTGGCGATGGTCAAACCCGCGGGCCTCCCCACGATGGGCGTCGCAGCCGGCCGGACGAGTCTGGTGACGATCGCCAAAGACTACCTGAAACGCAAATACGGCAAGCCGGGCAACGTTTACCTGGGGGTCGTCAGCCGCCTGGACTCCGCGGTGTCCGGAGTCATCATCCTCGCGCGTACTTCCAAAGCGGCCTCGCGGCTCAGCGAGCAATTCCGATGCGGGGAGGTCGAGAAGATCTACTGGGCGTTGGTCGAAAGCCGGCCGGAGGCGGTCGAGTCGGTTTGTGTGGATTGGCTGCGCAAGGATGAGCCACAGCGGCGAATGGTGGTCTGCGGCGCACCGCAGCCCGGGGCACAGCTGGCACGTTTGCGTTATCGAACGTTGCGGACCATGCCCGGCAACACGCTGCTGGAGATCCACCTGGAGACCGGCCGGAAACACCAGATTCGCGTGCAGTTGGCCCACCGTGGCTGTCCCGTGCTGGGCGATCGCAAGTACGGCGCCACGACGCCTTTTCCGCACGGAGTGGCTTTGCACGCGCGGCAGTTGGACCTTCAGCACCCCGTGCGGAAGGTCCCCTTGCGGCTGGAGGCCCCGCTGCCCGCGGCTTGGCGCAAATTCGGGATTCTGGGCTGATTCAACGGCCCCGGTGGCAAGCCTGAAACGCGGGCAGCGCACTGTTCGTGTCCGCTTCGGGTCTGTGCGGTCTTCCTTTTCACCTCATCGATCTGGAACTTTCGCAGGGCAACAAACCTGTTCGCCAGCGCGTGTTTCGTGTACAACGATCAGTCGCCGAGGCCCCGAAACGAAGACCGCGATCGGGCCGCTTGGGAGCCGTGTTGTCGTCCGACGCTGATAAAGGACTTGGACCATGCCCCTCCGAAACCTGTTGGTGCTTTTCCTGGCGGCGATCCTGGCATTGCTGTGCCACGTCAAAGCGGATCGGAATCGGTATGCCTCGACGGTCTCGGAGGCGATGGACCTGATCACCTACCATTACTTGGAGGACGTCGACTATCGTCAGCTGTACGAAAGCGCGATGCGCGGCATGGCCGAGGGGCTGGACCCCTACTCCAGCTATGTCGGCCCGGCTGAGTACCAGCGGTTGAAGGAGGAACTCGATCAGGAGTTCGGCGGGATCGGGATTCTGTTGGAGTTTCATCAGGAGACCAGGCGGATCGTGGTGATGAGTCCGCTGTTCGATACGCCCGCGGCACGGGCCGGAGTCCGGGCAGGGGATATCATTCTGGCCATCGAGGGCCAAGACACGGCAACCATGTCTTTCCGGGACGCCGTTGAACTGATCCGCGGCCTGCCGGGCGAAGTCGTGCGGTTGAAGGTCTTGCATGTCGGCGACGAGAAGCCGGTCGATCTGGAGATCGAACGGGCCGTCATCCCGATCGAATCCGTGCTGGGCGACGCCCGGCGCGCGGACGGCGGCTGGGATTTTCAACTGCAAAGCGACCCGCGCATCACGTATGTCCGCGTGATCAATTTCGGCGAAAACACGGCGGAAGAGCTGGAGAAGACACTGCAGGGCAGGCAGCCCCAAGCGTTGATTCTGGACCTTCGTGATAACGCCGGCGGACTGTTGGAAGCCGCCGTGCGGACGTGCAACATGTTCCTCGGCGACGGCACGATCGTCACCATCCGTGGCCGCGACGGCGAGGTTCGGCGAACCTATGAAGCCGACGGCCACCCCCTGTTGCCTGCCGATGTCCCGATCGCCGTGTTGGTCAACCGCTACTCGGCCAGCGCCAGCGAGATCGTCGCAGCCTGCCTGCAGGATTGCGGGCGGGCAAAGATCGTGGGGCAACGCACGTGGGGCAAGGGCACCGTGCAGAACGTCATTCCGCTGGAAGCCGGCCACGCGGCCTTGAAGCTGACCACGGCCAGCTACTGGCGTCCCAGCGGCAAGAACATCCATCGCCTGAAAGATGCGGCGGAAGACGCCGAATGGGGCGTCCGCCCCGACGCGGGAATGGAAGTGGAATTGACCGATGAACAGGCGGACCAGATCCGTCAAGCACGTCGCCAAAAGGACGTCGGCGCCGAGTCCCAGCAAGCTTCCGGCAAACCGGCAGCCCCGCAGGAAACGCCGCCGCCTTCGCCGGACGATCTGCAATTGAAAAAGGCGGTGGAATACGTCCGGCTGCAGTTGGACGAAACGGGGACCAGGGCCAAGGGAGCGTGATGCGGACCAGGCGAACCCGACCGCCGGCGGCGGGCTGAGTCAGTCAGCCCTGTGGACGCCTGGCGCCGGCACGTGCCGGCGGGACATCAAAACCGCACCCGGCCGCCCAGACCGCCCTTGCACCGTTCACGCCTCGCGGCGCCCGCAACGCGCAACATGCAGCCCGTTCTTGTCTTACCGGTTTTACTGGCCTTGTGGCTGTCTTTTTCCGATCTATACCAAGGAGCGTTATCCTTGCCGCAGACCCCCTTCAGCCTCCAGGCTGCCCGCCCAATCGTCAACCCCTACGGATTCGGCTATGCAAGTCAATACCTCGCGCTTCGGCTTGGTGGAAATCCTACCGGAAGACATCTTGCTCTTTTCCCGTGGTCTGATCGGCTTCGAGTCACATCGCCACTGGGTGCTGCTGGCCGATGGCGGCAATTCCGGCGTGGCCTGGCTGCAAAGCTTGACAGACCCGTGCGTCGCGCTGCCGATGGTCAGTCCCCGCCGGTACGTGCCGGAATACCGCGTGTTGATCGCTCGCAACCAGTTGACGCCGTTGGAGTTGGCGGTGCTCGACGAAGCGTTCGTGCTGGTGCCGGTCGGTCAGAACGAAAGCGGTTTGACGTTGGACTTGCGAGGTCCGGTCGTCATCAACCTGAATCGCCGGATTGGACGTCAGCTGATCACCAGCGACGAACAACCGCTACAACTCGCCCTCCCCAAAATCTCGCTGCCCTTGCGCAAGGTCGCCTGACCTCCCGACGGACCCGGCAAAATACGCCGCTTGACCGCCTGCCAGTGATTGCTGTTCCTAACGTCGCCCGATACTTGCAGTGAGTTGGTGGTCGGCAAACGAACCAGGTCCGCTGGAAACATGTTCCGCCAGCGGATCTTGGAACAGATTCTAAAAAGACATGAGGAGCCAACGATGTTGGTGTTGTCGAGGCATCGTGACGAAAGCATCATCATTGGCGACGACGTGGTAGTCACGATCGTGGATATTCGCGGCGACAAGGTGCGGTTGGGGATCCAGGCTCCACAGGACGTCCCCGTGCATCGTCAAGAAGTCTACGAAGCGATCAAGCGCGAGAACGAGAAATCGGCCAGCCTGGACCCGGCGGTCACGCACGCGCTCGAGGCCGCGCACGGCGCCAGGGCGCACCTGTCCTGACCTCGCTGCCATCCCGTTGGCTGCACGATCGACGCGTCGTCCGACAGGTGACGCCGTTCTGAGACGGCGTCATTTTCTGTTTCTTGAAAGCGGCGCCCCGCTTCGTATCTCCCAGCCCGTCGCCGCTTGCGACGGCTGCGGCGCCCCGGCGCGGGCGGTCCGTGCAGACGCTGCCGCAAGGCGCTGGGGGCGATAAAACGGGATTTTCCGCTATCCTGCGCCTGGTGCCGGCGCCGCTTGGCCGGTTTGAACGGGCGCAGTCCTTGGTGAACAGGCCGCCGGAAGGTAGAATCGAACCGGGGCCGCGCCAAGGCATTGGCGTTCCGGTTCGGTGAGCCCTTTTTCCCTGCCTGCAAATAGTTGACCCAGAGTATGGACAAAACGAGAGTCGCCATTGTCGGTTTTGGAACGGTTGGCACCGGCGTGGCCCGGTTGTTGTTGGATCACGGCGATCGTACGGCCCGCCATGCGGGACGTACTTTGTGGCTGGAGGCGGTCGTCGACGTCGACACGGTGCGAGTTCGCGACGTGGAGTTGCCGCAAGGGCTGCTGACGGACGACCTGACCAGGATTACGGGGAATCCCGAAATCGAAGTCGTCGCGCACGTAGTCGGCGGTGTCGAGCCGGCCCGGACCATCATGCTCAAACTGCTGGAAAGCGGCAAGAATGTCGTCACGTCGAACAAGGCGATGTTGGCCGAACACGGGCCCGAGTTGTTCGACCGGGCTCGCGAACTGGGACGCTCCATCGCTTTCGAAGCCGCCGTGGCCGGCGGCATCCCGATCATCGCCAACATCAGCCAGTGCCTGTCGGCCAACCAACTCACTTCGTTGCGTGGCATCCTGAACGGCACCAGCAACTTCATCGTCTCGCAGATGGAAGAGCACGGTACGCCGTACGCCAAGGCGGTCAAGGAAGCCCAGCGGCGCGGCTATGCCGAACTGGATCCGACCCTGGACGTGGACGGCACCGACGCCGCTCAAAAACTGGCCATCCTCGCCCACCTGGCCTTCGGCGTCCGCGTCCACTGGAGCCAGATCCCGCGGGTGGGCATCGACAAGTTGGACCCGGCCGATCTGCGGTACGCGCGAGAGCTGGGCTATCGCATCAAGCTGCTGGCGGTCGCCAAACTGGCCGACGAAGGCCTGGAATTGCACGTGTCGCCGACGCTGGTCCGCGTCGGACGCCCGCTGGCCGAGGTGCGAGAGGCGTACAATGCGATCAGCGTGGTGGGCGACGCCGTCGGACAGTTGTTCTATCATGGGCTGGGGGCCGGCCAGATGCCCACGGCTTCCGCCGTGGTGGCCGACATGATCGATACCGCGGTGGGCCGGACCGGGATCACGTTCAAGACGTTGGAGTTGTGGTCCAATCGCGAATCCCCCGTCACGATCCGGGACTTCTCCAAGCTGCCGTCTCGCTACTACCTGCGGTTCACGGTCGAGGACCGGCCCGGCGTCCTGGCGCAAATCGCGGGCGTGCTCGGCGAACATCATATCTCCATCGCCTCGGTGATCCAGCACGAACACGCGCCGGACGGGGAAGCCAACACGGTGCCCCTGGTGATCATGACCCACTCGGCTGTCGAAGGCGACGCCGCCGCCTCGACCAAGGAAATCGACCGCTTGCCGTGCGTCCACGGCAAAAGCGTGCGGATGCGCGTGCTGGTCGACTGAACCCCGTCGCAGAAGAACGAGGTGCAGGACGCGGACGGAGGCCGCCGCCGCTGTCCGGAGTTGGTCCAGTCGCCGTGCGAAGACGGCGCCTGCGCGGAGAAAAAAATCGTGACTTGATCAACGACGCGCAACAGGCGCCAAAATCCCGCTTGATGCCGGCCATCGGCGGCCGGCGTTTTACGGCACCGGCGGCCAGCATCGTGTCGCTCGACTGCTGCCGGACCGACGTTTCTCGAACGCGGTCGGCGGTTTCTCGAACCGGGTCGGCAGCTCAGGTCAGTCGAGGAATCCCACCAGTTCCTGGCTGCGGCTGGGTTGCTGCAGTTTGCGGACTGCCTTGGCTTCGATCTGCCGGATGCGTTCGCGGGTGACCTTGAAGATGTGCCCGACTTCTTCCAGCGTATAGCTATAGCCGTCTCCCAGGCCGTAGCGCAGCTTGATGATCTCGCGTTCGCGGTAGCTGAGCGTCTTCAGTACCTTGTTGATGCGCGTCCGCAACATGTCCTGCGAAGCTCCGGTCGCCGGGCTCTCCGCGGCACCGTCCGGCAGCAGATCGCCGAAATGGCTATCTTCGCTGTTGCCCACGGGGCGGTCGAGGCTGATGGGGTAACGGCTCATCGCGAGCACTCGGCGGGCTTCCTCCACCGTCGTTTCCGCCCGGCGGGCGACCTCTTCCAGTGTCGGCTCGCGGCCCTTCTCCTGCAGCAACTGCCGGGACACGTTCCGCACGCGGGACATCGTTTCGACCATGTGCACCGGAATGCGGATCGTGCGGCTTTGGTCGGCTACCGCGCGCGTAATCGCCTGGCGGATCCACCAAGTCGCATACGTACAGAACTTGAACCCGCGGCGATACTCGAACTTGTCCACCGCCCGCATCAGGCCCGCGTTGCCCTCCTGAATCAGGTCCAGGAAACTGAGCCCTCGATTCCGGTACTTCTTGGCGATGGAGACCACCAGACGCAGGTTGCCCTCGGACAACTCGCGCTTGGCCTGCTGGTACTCGGAGTACACCACTTTCAAGAAGGTGATGCGGTTGGCCAGACTGCGAGGCGTCTCCTGCGTGGCCCGGAGGATGTTGCGATACTCCCTGAGCCACTTTTCGCGTTCCTCGGGCGACTTGCGGTCCCGTTTCATTCCCTGCAGATTGGCCTGCAGTTCCTGCAGACGCTTGGAGAACTGTTCCAGGATCGGGATGTACTGCTCGATCTTCTGGGTTCGCAGACCCAATTCCTCGATCAGTCGCACCGCCCGGCGCCGGCGACGGGACAACCGCACCCAAGCATCGCGGCGGCGCTTCTTGGGAAACGACTTGCCCAAGGCCACGCGATAATCGTGCCGGTTGCGTTTCAATAGCACTTCCACCGTCCGCAAATTATGCGGAATACGGCCTAGGATCTGCTCCTTCTCCAGACGGTCTGTCACGGACACCTGCACCGTACGGTCGAAAGGCAGTTCGCCGTCGTGGACCCGTCTCAGGGTGCGAAACGCGGCCTGAATCACGTGGTCGCATTCCAGCAATTTGGCCCGAAAGCGGCGGCGCGTGACTTCGATCCGGCGCGCCAAGCGAATTTCTTCCGTTCGAGTCAACAGCGGAATCTCGCCCATTTGGGTCAGATACATGCGGACGGGATCGTCCGACCACGTTTCCGTGTCGTCCTCGATGCCCGCCAGTAGGTCTTCATCTTCCTTGAGTTCCTGGCCTTCCGGTTCCGCCTCCGTCGGCGGTTCCATCAAATCGTCGTCGTCGCTGTCGTCCACTTCCTCCAGCGGCAGGCTGCGCAGACTTTCCTCATCGTCCGGGGTTCGAATAACTTCGTCTTCAAACTCTTCAAGCAGTGCGTCGTACAAGGCAGTACTCCTCACCTACACTCCGTTTAAGAACAAACAGCGGGACGGGAACACGAGAAGACGGCTTCCTCCTTTCAATAGAAACTCAATCGCGACGCAAAAACTGGACAACGACGACCCGTTTCGATGATCCATTTCCTGCTGAAACCGGAATTGCTTGCGTCTGGCATCATGACGATTTGTGTCTCCGAATCTGATCTGGGCAACCAATTCTACCACCCGTACAGGAGCTGTTTTCTCCAAGTGGAAAATTGGAAAGAAATTACGCGCTGTCCGCGAATAGGGTCCGCATGCATCTTGCCCAGATTCGCCACTCTTCCAGTCGGGAAGGATCACGCCCACGGGCTTCCGGTCACAGCGAGTTCGCATGCCTTCTTTAGGGGGCGGAGATAGACTGCTGTTTGCGCGTTGCAGGAGCGAACTGGCCGCCGGGGCGTTTGAATAGATTTTAACTGGGCGGATCGCAAGGTCCAGAGGTTTAAGCGAAAAAGATGGAATAAACTGTCGTTGAACGAGGCCGCTTTGCTTGTGTTGCTCGGGTCGGACTCGGCGGCTACGATGATGGCCTGCTCAGGAATCCCGTGGCGCCAAAATCCCGCTTTTGGGGGAACGCTTCGGTCTCTCTTGACCGAGGGACTTCTGAGCGGCCACGTTCAGAGCAGGCCTGTATGGTGAGACAGGAGGCGATGGTGTCCGGAGTAGATCTGCGAGGAAAAACGGCCGTTGTCACGGGAGCCAGCCTGGGCATCGGACGCGCGACGGCCTTGGCCCTCGGCCGGGCCGGCGCCAACGTGGTGGTGAACTACCGTTCTCATGACGAGCAAGCCGAGGAGGTGGTGCAGTCGATCTGCCAGGCGGGTTCGCCAGCGATCCGAGTCCAGGCTGACGTGGCCGATCAGGCGGCGGTCGAACGAATGACCGCGATGGCCGCCGAGCGATTTGGGTCGGTGGATATCGCGGTGAGCAATGCGGCGTACAGCGTGCGGGAAGTGTTCTACCACGCGGACATGGACAAGTTCCGACGGACCATCGACGTGACGATGTGGGGCGCTTTTCACCTGCTGCGGTCAGCTGTCCAACAGATGATTCGCCAAGGGACCGCCGGAACGGTCGTCGTCGTCAGTTCACCGCACGCCACCATCCCGTTTCCCACGGCGATGGCCTACAATATGGCCAAAGCAGCCATCGATCAGATGGCAAAAACCGCGGCGCTCGAAGTCGCCAGATTCGGTATTCGGGTAAATATCATCCATCCCGGTTGGATCGACACCCCCGGAGAACGCCGGTTCTCTTCCGAGGAGGCCTTGCAGACCGGCGGAGCGGCCATCCCCCTGGGACGACTCGGCACGTCGGAGGAAATCGCTGAAGCAATCCTCGTCCTGTGCGATTCCAAGCATTCGTACATGACAGGGGCCACGCTGCTGGTCGACGGCGGAATCAGTCTGCCGTGGCGATCGCTGCCGATGGAATAGGCTCAACCGCGGCAGGAGACCCGGCCAACGGCGGGCGTCGGCCCGCCCGTTCTGCCAGCGCTATTGGGGATTCGACGGCTGCACGTTTTCCGCGCCTCGCGTGAGATCCGCGAAACCGCAGTAGAGATTCAGGACCAGAGAGATCCACGAGGAAATCGTCTGCTTCGCCACCAGGCTGGCAAACAGCGGGGTGGCCGAAGAACGCGCGGCGGGACGGTGTCTGGTTCTGAACATGGCTTCACGCTGGCAAACAGCGGGGTGGCCGAAATCCAAAAAGTTGTTTTGGCCACCGGTTCTACGGGGTAGGGGCCCTGCCCGTCGGGCATTTTTGCAGCGACTTGCTGAGTTCTTGGCCTTCCGCGTCCTGGTCGAGGCGTCTTGCTCGCAGAGCCCACGCCAGGGCGAGGCCAAGGTCGGGCGCTTCGCCTCGGTCGCGGGCGTCCCGATAGGCTGCGTCGAAATCGGCAGGGGCGCGGAGACTCCAATTGGCCGGATCCGCGACCCCCGGCCGGTTGTAGACTTTGCGCAAGCCGAACAGGTCGGCCCAGAAGATCAGCACGTTGCGCGCCGGGCCGCAGAACAGGTCGGCGAACATTGCCGTCAGCAGAGCGGTCTGGTCTTCCGCCAGCCGCGTTTGCAGGGCCACTCGTTCCTGGGGGCCCGTCGCCAAACGGGCCGCCAGATAGGCGGCGCGGCGATTCCATTCGTCCGTGCCCTGCCATGTCTCCAGCACCGCGCGGAGAGGTGGCGTGTCGTGGTTGCCCAACATGATCCAGTCCTGGGGCGGCGCCTGATCGCTGCGATAGGGATCCTGCGGGTCCCGGACGTTGGCCTTTTGGATCACGCGGAAACGCCCCAGCCCGTGCCGTGCCAGCGCTTCGGCCAGCGGTCGGGGGCAGGTTGAAAGCACCTCGACCATCAAGTCGGGCGTGCCGCCTCCGTGGGCTTGCACTCGCCGCACGATCAGGTCGAACGGGCGCGCGTACTGAGCGAGTTGACCTGGTTCGAGAGCATGCACCCAGTTGTCCGCGTGACGCGGCTGCGAGCGATCGATCTGGTCGCTGTGGACGCGGGCATAAGCCGCCAGGGCGGGATGGTCCGGCAGGTCGGGCGATTCGTACAGCCGGGCCCCGTTTTGCACCGCGTGCAAGGGATCGGGATCGTCCGTGCGGTAGACCCAGGGGCAGACCCAGCCGTGCGGATGGTCGATCCGCAAGCCGTCATGATCCTGCAGGATCGCGTCCAACCGCATGGCCGCGTACCGCCACGCTTCGCCGTCGGGCCCCAGTTTTTCCGGGTTCAGCAGGGGATAGCCCCAGGGCTGGCCGTCCGGATTCGTGCGACTCGGCGGCGCCCCCATCGCGTAGCCCGCCAGAAACAGATCGCGAAACAAGAACTGTTCGCGATGACTGGTGCCAATCGCCAGATCGCCGTACACGCGCAGCCCCAGCCGGCGGGCATGGCTGCGAAACGCGGCGTGCTGCTCGCGGACCAACCACTGGGACACCAGGAAGCTCCAGGCGGCGTCGTGGTGCGGAGGCGGCTCGGGCGGCCAACGACGCCAATCGTCGTGTCCCGCGGCGGCGGCCTGGGCCTCGTACCCAGCCTCGGCCGCCAACCAGGGAGCCGTCTGCTGCAACTGCGTGACTCCCGCGGCCACCGCGGCGTCGTTTCGAGCGAGGGCCGCCACGGACTCCAACAGCCGGCGTTGCGTCGTCCAGGCGTAAGCATACGCCGCCCCTGCGCCGGACGGCCGATTTTCCACGGCAGCGGCAAGCCGCCGAGTGTCCAACAGGCCTCTTTCGCACAACGGCCTCAGAGCGATGTGACACGGGTTGCGCGACAGGGCCGTCGCGTCGTAGGGCGACGGGTTGGTGCGGCTGGTGATCCCTGCCGGCCCCAGCGCCACGCCGGTAAAGCCCAGGCCGGCCAGCCACGCGATCAGCGCCCAACCTTGGTCCGAATACGGCGTCCCGTGTCCGATGTCGTCGTGCGCGGGCGGAAAACTCGCCTGATGGATCGACAGCACGAGCCGTTCGATTCCCAGTCGTGCCAGCGCCGCGCGGATTGCCTGCTGAGAGGCCGGTGTTGATGACATTCGCGTCTCCTTGGGAAGCCGGGATGATTCTACTTCCACCTTCGTCGCGGAAGAGCCAAGGGGCGGTTCCGAGGGCTCACCGCTGGCGGCTGACCAGCAGCGCCGCGGGGAACGAACGAAGGAGTTGACTGACGGCCAGCGTGCCGTCACCTTCCGCGGCCGAAGGCGCGCCCGTCAAAACGCAGGTCCAGCGGCGATTCCACAGCGGTTCCGGCAACCGGATTTCGGTGCCCGACCAGACGGGCTCACCCAGCGGAGCGTCGCCAGGATTGGCGACGAGCGTTGTGGTGAGCCTGGGGACGAGCACCAGGGCCGCGTCGGCGGACGAACCGCCGTCGGTCGAGGCCGGGAAACCGGAAGCCATTCTCGCGTACGCCAGGACGTGGCCTTGAGCAGGTCCGTCGGCCTCCAGGGCGATGTACTCGTTCGCTGCAAACAGCTGGGGATGATCGCGGCGGGCCGCCAGCGCACAGCGAATCAGGTGGAGCTTGATGCGGCCGTCCTCGGGGTGCTCGACCAGGCTCTGCAGGAATTCCCGCCGCACTTCGTCCGGGGCCTCGAAACCCGTGATCACTTCGTCCAACAGTTGCCTGCGGCGTTCGTAGTCGACCGGGCGGCGATTGTCGGGATCCACCAGCGCGAAATTCCACAATTCGTCCCCCTGATACAGATCGGGCGTTCCGGGCGCGGTGAGCTGGATCAACGTGCGGGAGAGACTGTTCCAGAACCCGGGCCGGGCGATGCGGGCGACCAGGTGCTGGACATCGGAAAGGAACGGCGAACCGCTGTCGGCCGACAGGAAAAGACTGCGGACGAACGCCACCAGGGCGTCCTCGTACGTTTGATTCGGGCTCGTCCAGGACGTGTGCGTCTTGGCTTCGCGCGCGGCTTTCAGCATGTACTCTTCGATGCGTTCGCGCAGTTCCGGCAGGACGGCGGCGGGCGGGGCCTCGGACTGCCGCGGCCCCGGCGCGGGCCACAACCCGACGACGGTTTGATAGAACAGGTACTCGGCGTTTGCGTCCGGCGCCCGCTTGCCGGCGATCGTCCTGCCGTGTTCGTGGTTCAGACGCCGCCAGCGCGTCACCATGCCGGTCCACAGTTTCGGCAGTTCGGACAGCACGTCCAGGCGAGCTCGGACATCCGCCGTCCGCTTGGTGTCGTGCGTGGTGACGCACAGCATCGTGCGCGGCCAGTTCGTCGCCCGCAGTCCGTTGGCCCGGTGCAGGGCCTGTGCCGGGTCCGGGGAGGGCAAGTGCGGTTCGCCGCCAACTTCGTTGAGCGAGACCAGGGGCACATAGGCATAGAAGGCCGTATCTTCGATGCCTTTCGCCGCTGCCGGGCCCGTGAGCTGCTGGAAACGCTGGATAAAGTTGACGCGCCGGTTGAGTTCGTGCGCGGACAGGCGCGAGGCTCCTTCCAGGAGCAGGACCTGGCCCAGGAAGTCGATGGCTGCGGGCACAGCGCGGCCGCTGCGGCGAGCGCCTTGCAGGGCGGCCTCCAGATGCCGCCGATCGGCGTCACCGATCGTGCTCTGGTTGCTTTCCACGTAAGTGCGATAGACGGGCAAGGCGACCATCAGCTCGACAATGGCCTCGACGAGGTCGTGCTTGGTCAAGGCCGGGAGGGGGGCTGGAACAACAGCCGCATCGCGGACCAGATCGAGCGTTTGTGCCTGGAGCGCGGCTGGAGGCGCCAAGCCCCCCGGCGGCGCCTCCGCAGCTGCCGTCGCAGGCGTTTCCTCGGCCCGGCCCGCCGCCGGGGGCGGTCGGCCGCTGTCCCACAGTTGCAGCAAGGCGTCGGCCAGCCGGCCGATCTGGGGCGAGAGATCGTTGCGCAACACGCGACGTTTTCCCCAAGCGGCGATTTCGGCGAAATGCACCGGCCGGCGGAGCAGGCGGCGATACTGCTCTTCGATCTCCTCGAACCCCTGGTCCGACAACAACACTGCCTCGACCTGGTTGAGGAACTCGTAGCCCGTCGTGCCCGATACGGGCCAGTCGCCGGGCAAGTCCTCGTCGGCCGCCAGGATCTTCTCCACAAACAGCGGGGCAGCGTGCCGGGACCGCGTCGTGTCGGCCAGGACGTCGGCCAGCCGCTTCAAGTAGCCCCGCGGATCGCGTAACCCGTCGATGTGATCGATCCGGAGTCCGTCCAGCAAGCCGTCGTTGAACAAGCGGAGAACCAGCGTGTGCGTGGCCTCGAAGACTTGCGGATCCTCTTGCCGGATCGAAATCAACTCGTTGACGTCGAAGAAACGCCGGTAGTTGATCTTCTGTGCGGCCTCCCGCCAATGGACCAGGCGGTACGGTTGGCCGTCCAGCAGTTTGCGCAGCCGGCGGCGGCCTTCCTCCCCGCGGCCGAAGCCCTCGGCGGTTTCCTCCGCCCAGCGCTGGATCGTCGGCGACTGGACGACCAGGCGTGCAAACTCGGCCAGCCGCTCTTCCGTCTCGTCGCGGTCGACGTCGACGTGCCGGCGCAGACGGACGACCAGCTTCGGGAGCTTCCTCAGGCGAGCCAGGATGCCGGCCAGTTTGTCCAGGACTGGGGCCTGCAGCTCCAGGCGTTGCACGAGACTGCCCCAGCCGAAATCGCAGATCGACGGGATCGTCGCGGGGTCGAGGGGAAGTGCGTGCTCGAAATAGCGCACCAGGAAGCGGCCCTCCGACCATTCGACGCGAAACTGGTCCTGCGCCAGCACCCGCGCCCGCGATTCGCCCAACACCGGCAGCAACACGCGGCCCCACATTTCCGGATCCGCCAGCCGCCAGTCGATGTCGAACCAGCGGGCAAACGGGGAACTGCGGCCGTAGGTCAGCACGTCCCGCCAATACGGATTCTCGATGCTGGCGGCCATGTGGTTGGGGACGATGTCCAGGACAAGCCCCAAGCCGAACTTTCGCAAATCAGCCACGAATCCGGCTAATTCGCTCATGTTCCCCACGCTGGGGTTGACGGTCAGAGGATCCACCACGTCGTAACCGTGCAGGCTCGCCTGGCGGGCCCGCAGGATCGGCGATGCGTACACATGGGTGATTCCCAGGCGGCTGAAGTAGGCAATCAGCGACTGGGCGTCCAGCAGCCGGAATTCCCGGTTGAATTGCAGGCGGTACGTTGCCATCGGCTGATTGGGGGCGCCCATTTGCTGTTTCTCCTTCGCTTCCGCCGGAGGCGCAAATTACGGATGCTGCGGCTCGATGGCCATCCGGAAGACGGCCAGAGAACAGGGGTGCAACGCGTATGCCGCACTTCCCGCGAATTCGTCTTTCGCCACTTCGGGCTCAAGCGTGTCGATCAGCCGCTGCCACGGCAGATCCTCTTCCGTGCTCGGCAAGGTAAAGGGGATGATGAGTTCGTGGTCGCCGTTGCACAGGATCAGGAGGGTATCGCCGCTGATCTCTTCGCCTTCTTCGTCCACGTCGATGCGATCGCCGAACAGGACGACGCCAAAACACCTGACGTGCGGCTCGTTCCATTGCTGGTCGTTCATCTCGGTGCCATCGGGATTGATCCAGGCGATGTCCACCGCTTCGCTGCCGCCGATGGCGCGGCCGGAGAAGAACTTGCGGCAGTGGAACACGGGTTGACTGCGGAAGATCTCGATCACCTGGCGGACGAAGTCCAGGAGTTGCCGGTTCCGTTTCTGCTTGGCGGCAGCCCAATTCAGCCAGGTCGTTTCGTTGTCCTGACAGTAGGCGTTGTTGTTGCCACCTTGGGAATGGCCGAACTCGTCACCGGCCAGCAGCATGGGGACGCCCTGCGAGAAGATCAGCGTGGCCAGGATCGACCGCTTCTTGCGATCGCGGAGGGCGAGGATTTTGCGGTTGTTGGTGGGGCCCTCGACGCCGCAGTTCCAACTGATGTTGTGGTCTGCGCCGTCCCGGTTGTCTTCCCGGTTGGCTTCGTTGTGCTTGGAATCGTAGGAGACGAGGTCTTCGAGCGTAAAACCGTCGTGACAGGTGACGAAGTTGATGCTGGCTCGCGGCTTCCGTCCGCTCCAGGCGTACAGGTCGCTGCTGCCGCAAAACCGCGTGGCAAACTCGGAAACCACACCGCCGTCGCCCTTCCAGAACGAGCGCACAATGTCGCGGTACTTGCCGTTCCACTCGGACCATTGCGTGGGAAAATTGCCCACCATGTAGCCGCCTTCGCCCAGATCCCACGGTTCGGCGATCAGCTTGACCTGGGAAATGACCGGATCCTGGTGGATGATGTCGAAGAATGCGCCCAGCTTGTCCACGGCGTGCAGTTCTCGGGCCAGGGCGCTGGCCAAATCGAATCGGAACCCGTCCACGTGCATTTCCAGAATCCAGTATCTCAGGCTGTCCATGATCAGCTGCAGCACGCGCGGGTTCATGACGTTCAACGTGTTTCCGCAGCCGGTGTAGTCCATGCAGTACCGCGGATCTTCGGGAGCCGGGCGGTAATAGGCGGCGTTGTCGATGCCGCGGAACGACAGCGTGGGCCCCAGATGATTGCCCTCGGCCGTGTGGTTGTAGACCACGTCCACAATCACCTCGATCCCGGCCGCGTGCAGGTTGCGGACCATCATCTTGAACTCGCGGACCGCGTCCAACGGCAACTCCGACGCCGCGTAAGATAAATGGGGGGCGAAAAAGGCCAGGGTGTTATAGCCCCAGTAGTTGGCCAATCCCCGGTCAACCAGGTGCCGATCTTGCAGGAAATGATGCACCGGCATCAGTTCGACGGCCGTGATGCCGAGCGATTTCAGGTACCGGATGGCCGGCGCCGAGGCCAGACCCGCGTAGGTGCCGCGAAGATTCTCCGGAATTCTCGGATGAAGCTTCGTGAACCCGCGGACGTGCAGCTCGTAGATCACCGTCCTGTGCATGGGCGTCTTCGGCGGGCGGTCGTCACCCCAGGTAAAGGCCGGATCGATGACGGCTGCCAGCGGCGCGTACGCCGCGCTGTCCCGCTCGTCGAACGAGAGGTCTTCATCCGGGGAACCGATCGTGTAGCCGAACAGTGAATCGTCCCAATGCGTGCGCCGTGCGACCAGTTTCGCGTAGGGATCCAGCAACACCTTGTGGGGGTTGAAGCGATTTCCCTGCTGCGGTTCATACGGGCCGTGGACGCGGTAGCCGTAGAGCTGTCCGGGAGCGACATCCGGGAGAAATACGTGCCATACCATGTCGGTTTGTTCCGGCATGAGAATCTTCTCGGCTTCCCGGTCCGCGGCGGCCGAGTCGAACAGGCACAGTTCCACCTGGGTCGCGTGCTCCGCGTACAGGGCAAAGTTCACGCCGCGCCCGTCCCACGTGGCTCCCAACGGATACGGCTTGCCCGGCCACACGCGCCGCACGCCGGCCGGCGTTTCGGAGTTCTGACTCCGCGACCGTGCGCGGCGGAGCCGTCGCCCGAGTCCAATCAATGGCCTTGCTGGTTCCGTGTCGGTCATCGGCGATGGTCCCTTCCCCTGTCAATTCAAGTCAAGTGAACTAGTCGGCTCTCCCAAAAGCGGCGGCGGAATACGGAGCCAGCGACAACTGCACCTCGCCGGACGACGCCAGACGCGGCGGCAGTCCGCTGCCGGGCCCGCCCCACTGCACGTCCGCCGAATCGAGCAGCTTGTCCCACGTGCCGGACGGCAGGCGGGCCGTGGTCTCCGCCGTCTCCGCTCCGAAGTGAAACACCACGATCAGCTCCCGGTCGGCCGACCCGCTGCGGACGGCCATCGCCCGCGCCGGGGACAGGAGCGAGACCTCCAGCCGCTGGCGCGAGGGAAATGCCCACGGCGGCTCGCTCTTGCGCAACTCGATCAGCCGCTTGTAGAAATCCCGCAACACGCGATGCCGATCCACGTGCTTCAGTTCGTGGTTCAGCTTGCTGCGGTGAAACGTCTGTTCGTCTTGCGGATCGGGCGGCTCTTGCTGCCAGTGAAACCGGGCGAACTCTTCTTTTCGCCCGCGGCGCACGGCATCGACCAGCTTGGGGTCCGCGTAGCTGACGAAAAACTGAAAAGGCGCCGTCTCGCCGTACTCTTCGCCCATGAACAGCAGCGGCTGGCAGGGCGACAGGATCACCGCGGCGGCAGCCAGCTTCAACTGCTCGTGCGACAATAACTCAGTCGGCCGATCGCCCAGCAGACGGTTGCCGATCTGGTCGTGATTCTGCGAGCAGACGACCAACCTGACGGGATCCAGGTGCCGCGCGGAATTGCCGTGCCGGCGGCCACGGTACTCGGACCAGCGGCCGTCCTGCACGAAGCCGTCGCGGTAGGCCTTCACCAGATCGTCCAAGCCGCGGTAGTCGGCGTAGTAACCGCCACGCTCGCCCAGCAACTCTGTGCGAAGCGCATGATGCAGGTCGTCACACCACTGGGCGTCGATGCCGTACCCGCCTGTCTCTTTCGGGGCGAGCAACCGCGAGTCGTTCAGGCTGCTTTCGGCGATCGTGTACACGCGGCGGTTCAGCCGCTCACCCTCCAGCCGCACCGCGTCGGCCAACTCCTCCAGGAACGGCAGGGCCGAGCGATCGCAGATGGCGTGTACCGCATCCAACCGCAGGGCGTCGAGATGGTAGTCGGAGATCCAGGCGAGGGCATTCTCGATGAAGAACCGCCGCACTTCGTCGCTGCCCGGACCGTCGAAGTTGACGGCCCGGCCCCAAGGCGTCTGATAGCGATCCGTGAAGTACCCGGCAAACTCGGACAAGTAGTTCCCCTCCGGACCGACGTGGTTGTAGACGACGTCCAGAACCACCGCCAGCCCGCGGCGGTGCGCCGAGTTGACGAACCGCCGCAAACCGTCCGGCCCGCCGTACGTGTTCTGGACCGCGAACGGATGGACCCCGTCGTATCCCCAATTCCGCTCGCCGGAAAACTGGGCGACCGGCATCAGTTCAATCGCCGTGACGCCCAGGTCCCGCAGGTCGTCCAAATGGGCGGCCGCGGCGTCGAACGTGCCCTCGGCGGTAAAGGTCCCCACGTGCATCTCGTACGTCACGTACTGGTGCAGCGGAATGCCGTGCCAAGCCTCGTCGGACCAGGCGAACTGCGGAGCGACCACCGCCGAAGCTTGATGGATGCCGTCCGGCTGGTATCGCGAAGCCGGATCGGGCCGGTCGCGGTGGCCGTCCAGGCAATAGACGTAGCGGGTCCCCGCCGCGATGCCTGAGGCAGCCACCTCGAAATAGCCCCGCTCGCGCGGTCGCATGGGCAGCAGACGCTCGTCGGGCGTCAGCAGTTTCAGGTCGACGCGCTCGGCCAGGGGAGCCCACACAAGGAACCGGCATTCGCCGTCGCCCAGGCAGGTGGCGCCTAGCGTGGGCGGATGCGTTGGATGTCTCGGCAGCGGTGATTCATGCGTTCCCATACACGTCTCCGTCTTTCCGTTCCGGCGGTCGCGTCTGACCGGTCCTCTCCGGCTTGACCGTCTCGGCCCTTGCTGTTTCGGTCCCGACACCGCCCGTCAGGAAGCCGCCTCGTCCAGCAGTTGCAAAATGCCTGCCAGCGGAATGCAGACCCATTCGGGACGGTTGTTCAACTCGTAGCCCAATTCGTACACGGCTTTCTCCAGTAGGTGAGCGTTCAGCAACGTCTCCAGGTCTTCGCGGCTCTCCGGCAAGAAGTTGCCGCGCGACGCCTCGGCCAAATAGGCTTTGAGGTAACAGGCCGAACTCCATGCCGACCACACGTTCAACCAGCGCGCGCGGTCGTCGCCGCCGGCCTCGGCCGAGTTGGGTTCCAGTTGCGGACGGCGGACCGCCGCGTGCGCTGCGTAATGGAACGAGCGAATCATGCTGGCAACGTCCCGCAAGGGGGAAGCCTTGATGCGGCGTTCGCCGATCGGGCGGTCCGGCTCACCCTCAAAATCGATGATGACGAAATCCCTGCCGGTGAACAAGACTTGGCCAAGGTGAAAATCGCCGTGGCAGCGGGTCCGCAGCGCGGAGATCCGGCGTTCGGCCACTTCGCGGTAACGGTCGAGCAGGGTTTCTTCCTGCTCCAGCAAGCGTCTGGCGACCGCGGCAACCGAATCCGGAAGATGCGCGAGCCGGCTCCTTAACAACTCCAGCGTCCGACGGGCCTGGGCGCGCAGCGACTGGTACAAGCTGCGCTGGTACAGCTTCGTGAACGGTTCGGGCGCAAAGCTTTCGTCCTCGCCGGCGGCCAGTGCCAGGTGCAGGGCGGCGGTGCGCCGGCCCAGCAAGTCGGCGGACGACAGGTAGGGTCCGATCATCTCCTGCGCCGGAACTGTCGGAACTCGCTCCGCCAACTCCAGCAACGACGCCGACGGCAGGGCGGCGCCCGGCGGAGGGCCCGGCAACTCCGATTCGATCCGCTCCAGGTATCGGCCGAGTTCATCCAGCGTGTAGACCCAGGCGTCGCCCATGTTGGCCACGTATTCGTGCAGCACGGCCAGCGTGTATCGCGGACCGTCGGCGGTGCGGTATTCCAACGCCCCGGCGACCTGCGGCACGCACGTCAGATCCGTCTTTTCGGTCAGGTACCGGCCCACTTCCAGATCCGGGTTCTCGCCCTCGCCGATCCGCCGGAACAGTTTCAGGATCAACCGCCCGCCCAACACCGCCGAAGTATTGCTTTGCTCGCCGCCATGCACGGACGTCTCCAGCGGGACTTCGTTGCCAAACTGCCAGAAGGCTTGCGTCTGGAACGGTTCGACTTCACCCTGCCGGCCCGGAATCAGCCGGTTGCGGCCGATGGCGTCGTACAGCAACACCCAGAATTCGCTCTCCTGCGTCGTGTCGCACAGGGTCGCCTTCGCCCCGTCGTCCGAGCGGGTGACCGAGATCATGCCGGCCCCCGGACGGTCGCCCAGGATGTCAGACTCCTGGTCCCCTTGCGCGAATACCACCGGCAGCACGTACGTTTCCGGCTCGCCTTGGACGTAGAAGACGCGGACGATCAGCAACCGCGTCGCCGGCAGTCCGTCGGCTTGCGGCCGGCCGTGGCGTTTGATTTCGCCGGTGACCTCCGGGACGTCGCGGACCGTGAGCACGTCCAGCAGTTTCACCCGCTGGATCGGCCGAGCCTTGCCCGCAAACCAGCGTTGCCGTTTCAGGTACGTTGGCAGCGCCGCTTCCAGGCAGCCGAGCGGCTGGCCTTCGAACAGCGTGTCCCAGCGATCGCCGACGTTGCACGCCGGCAGTTGTCCGGACAACGGCTCCGCTTCGTCACTGGCCCATTCCAGCCGGAACCAGTAGAACGCGTACGGGCCGAGCGTCAGGAAGTAGGGCCACTGGCCGATTGGCGGGAAACGCGTCAGGCCAAAGACTTCGACCGGCGTTTGGCCGCGGAACCGCGACAAGTCCAACTCGGCGCATTGCGAGTACCGCGACAGGTTGGCCACGACCAACAGCGTTTCTTTCCCGTATTGCCGCAGGTAGGCCAAGACCTTGGGATTCTCCGGCGTCAGAAACTCGATCTCGCCCCGCCCGAACGCCGCGTGCTGCTTCCGCAGGCCGATAATCCGCCGCGTCCACCAAAGCATCGAATGCGGGCGGCCCTGCTCGACTTCGACGTTGCGGGAGGCGTAGTGGAACGGCGCATCGATGATCACGGGCAAAAACAAACGCTGGGGGTTGGCCCGCGAAAACCCCGCGTTGCGGTCGTCGTTCCACTGCATCGGCGTCCGCACTCCGTCGCGGTCGCCCAGATAGATATTGTCCCCCATCCGGATCTCGTCGCCATAGTAAACGATCGGCGTGCCGGGCAGCGAGAGCAGCAGGCCGTTCAGCAGTTCCATCTTGCGGCGGTTGTCGCGCAACAGCGGGGCCAGGCGGCGGCGGATCCCGAGATTGACGCGGGCCCGCGGGTCCTCGGCATAAGCCCGGTACATGTAATCCCGCTCTTCGTCGGTGACCATCTCCAGCGTCAACTCGTCGTGGTTCCGCAGGAAGATCGCCCATTGACAAGAGGCCGGGATGGCCGGCGTCTGTTCCAGGACGTCGATGATGGGAAAACGGTCTTCCCGTTCGACGGCCATGAACAGCCGAGGCATCAGCGGGAAGTGAAAATTCATGTGGCATTCGTCGCCGTCGCCAAAGTAGGCCGCGGCGTCTTCCGGCCACTGGTTCGCTTCGGCCAACAGCATCTTGTCGGCGTATTTCTCCTCCACGTGACGGCGGGTCTTGCGGAGAAAAGCGTGGGTCTCCGGCAGATTCTCACAATTCGTCCCTTCTCGTTCGTACAGATACGGCACCGCGTCCAAACGCACCCCATCCACGCCCATGTCCAGCCAGAAGTCGATCGCCTGAAACATCGCCTCGTGGACTTCCGGATTGTCGAAATTCAGGTCCGGCTGGTGGTGGTAAAACCGGTGCCAGAAAAACGCCTGGGCCGCGGGGTCCCACGTCCAGTTCGACGTCTCGAAGTCCTGAAAAATGATGCGGGCTTCCCGGTACCGTTCGTTCGTGTCGCTCCACACGTAGAAGTCGCGCCACTTGTCGCCGGGCCTGGCCCGCCGCGACTTCTGAAACCACTCGTGCTGGTCCGACGTGTGGTTCATGACCATCTCCGTGATCACCCGCAAATCGCGGCGGTGCGCCTCGCGGAGAAAGGTCTCGAAATCGCGGAGGTTGCCGTAGGCCGGATGGATGCGCGTGTAATCCGCGATGTCGTAGCCGTCGTCCCGCAATGGCGACAGAAAGAAAGGCAGCAGCCAGATGGCCGTCACGCCCAGATCCTGGATATAGCCCAGTTTCTCCGTCAGTCCGCGGAAGTCGCCGATCCCGTCGCCTGTCGAGTCAAAAAACGAACGCACGTGCAGCTGATAAATGACTGCGTCTTTGAACCACGTGGGATCGCGTTCCGCGAGCGGCTTGACGATCGCGACCTCTTTTTCCAACGTCCTGATGGCCACACCTTAACCCTTTCTTTCGAGCGACCCCGCGCCGCGTGGGCGCGGGACGCCCCGACCGTTCTCGTGACAAAGGCAACCGTCCGCCCGCCGTGGTTCTGGAAGTCGTGCGCCGACGCTGCCGACGGATTCCGTGCGGCGCGGCTTTCCGCCGCCCCGCCGCAACTTCCCGGCGCCCCGCTCCCAACCACCGCGACGCTCACGGCCTGTTGAAAAAAGCTGGCGCCGAGCTGCATGCGAAAAACTAAAGGAAAAACGGCCACCGAGAGGTGCGCGTCCCCTGGTCCCCTCTTTCAACAGGCTGCTACCCGACGACGTGAAACGCGGAATCCTCCATCATTTTCGCCACCCGTTGCAGAACGTCACAGATCTGACGCTGTTCCGCTTCCGGCAGTCGCCGCAGACCGTCGCAAAAAACGTGAGGAAACAAAGGCCGATCGCTTTCCAGCAACCGCCGCCCCGCCTCCGTAATCGTGATCATCACTTGCCGCCGATCATCCCTGCTCTGCCCTCGCGCCACCCACCCTTGCCGTTCCAGGCGATCCACCACGCCGGTTACCGTGGGTGCGCCCAGATAAGTGTTCTTGGCCAGCGTGCCGATCGGCGCTTGTCCGTGACGAGCCAACTCTTTCAACACGCTCAGTTGTGGGCCCGTCAGATTGTGGTCGCGCAACAGGGCGCGCGAATGTACGTCCAGGGAATGCGCAATGCGTCGTAGGGACTCGAACACCAACCGTTCCACGTCCATATTGCTACTTTCAGGTATGCGTTCGCCTGCCAAGACGCGCTCAAGTGCCAAAGCACGCCGCCAATTCTAACCTGCAAAATATCTGCTTGCAACAGGAAATATTGTTGTTAGAATAATTCCACTTCGATGCAAACGCAGTGTTAGCGGGCTGGTTCGGAGGCCGAAACGGTCTGGCTGAAACCGATGTTGGGTTTCGAGCGTCTTAAGCCGTGGCCTGCCAAGGCTGCCTTGCGGGCACCAACAGAACGGAGTCCGTCATGAACGACGTATTGACCTTGATCTTGGCTGGCGGGCGGGGGACGCGTTTGGAGCCGCTGACCATCGATCGCAGCAAGCCAGCCGTGCCGTTTGGAGGCATGTATCGGATTATCGATTTTACGCTGTCCAATTGCATCAACAGCGGCTTGCGGCGGGTCCTCCTGCTCACGCAGTACAAGGCTGCCAGCCTGGACCGCCACATCGACGCCGGCTGGAAGTTTCTGTACCGCGAGTTGAACGAGTTTATCGACGTCGTTCCGCCTCAGCAGCGTGTCGGCGACAATTGGTACCGCGCCACGGCAGACGCGGTCTATCAGAACATCTACACGCTGGAGCGATACAATCCGGAGTACGTGCTGATCCTGTCGGGGGATCAGGTCTACAAGATGGACTACCGTCCGTTGCTTGCTCAGCACATGGCGTCGGGGGCGTTTGCGACGCTGGCCTGCGTGCCGATGGAGTTGGAGCATAGCCGCGAGTTTGGGGTTGTCGAAGTGGATGATGCTTGGCGCGTGCGGAAGTTCATCGAGAAACCGGCCCATGCCGCGCCGATGCCCGACGATCCACAACGGTTTCTCGCTTCGATGGGCGTGTACGTCTTCAAGGCCCACGAACTGTACAATTTGCTGTGTGATGATGCCAACCTGACGGACAGCACGCACGACTTTGGGACAGACGTTCTGCCGGCAATCATTGACACGCATCGGGTCCAGGCGTATCCCTTCCGCGATCCGGCTACGGGGGCCAGGCAGTATTGGCGCGACGTGGGGACGATCGACGCCTACTATGAAGCCAACATGGACCTCGTGGCCGTGAAGCCCGAACTCAATCTCTACGATCAGGACTGGCCGATCCGCACGTACGTGCCGCCTTATCCTCCGGCGAAAACGGTGTTCGCCACGACGAAAGGGCCGGAGCGGCGGGTGGGCGAGTTGATGGAAAGCGTTGTCGGCAGCGGTTCGATCATCTCCGGAGGCCGCGTCAAGCATTCGCTGCTGTCTTGCGATGTGCGGGTGAACAGTTGGGCGGAAGTCGAGGATTCCATTCTTCTCGAAGGCGTCGAGATCGGCCGCCATGCCAAAGTCCGGCGGGCCATCATCGACAAACACGTGCGGATTCCCGCCCACGTACGCGTCGGCTGGGACCGCGACGAGGACCTCCTGCACGGGTGCACGATCTCGGATTCCGGGATCGTCGTCGTTCCCAAACAGTTTGAGCTGAAACTCGAGAAAATCGAGATCCGCGCGCCGACCTGAAAACGCAAAGCCTTCCATGCTGGCAGCAACGCCAAACGGGATTTCGGCACCTTTCCGCGTCGTTGATGAAGTCACGGTTTCGGTGCTGGGGTCAGGCTTACAGAATTCAATTTTGGCCGAGTTTGGTGCCAGCCACGTCGTATGACTCTGCTCGGCCAAAATTGAATTCTGTAAGCCTGACCCCATTTCGCGCGACCGTGCCATCCTGGACAGCGACTTTCCGTGGCTGTTTCCCGTTTGGTGCTAGGATCGTGCGTGCCAAGCCCGCATGCAGCCCCTGCAAGAAGCGGCGGGCCAGCGTTTCTCCTGCCCTCTTTCGCCGCCGATTCGCGGGAAAAACCGCGGCGGCGCATGTTGACCAGGGCGTTTTGTGGTTACAATCGCAAAGTGACCATCGTTCTGGTCAAGCCTGTTCCGGCCTGCACCGACGGCTTCGGGAAGTGTTACCGTTTCGACCCCGTTTTCGCGAAGGTTGATCCACGCCATGTCCGACGCACTACGTCTCCGCATCTTTGCCGAATTGGACTCGGTCGTCCTGATCGATCCCCATACGCACATCAACGCCCTTCAGCCGGCGTCGTCCACCTTGGCCGACATCCTGGGGTATCACTACTACACCGAGTTGGCTCACTCGGCGGGAATGCCCAAGGAGCAAGTAGAAGAGGCGGGCCTGGATCCCAAGGAGAAATGCGGGCGGCTATTCGCCAACCTGGCGCCGCTGCAGAACACCGTCCAGTACAGCTGGTTTTTGGAACTCGCCCAGGCCTTCTTCGGTTTCCAAGGCGACCGGATCTCGGCCGATAACTGGGAGCCGTTGTACGACGCGGCGTGCGCGAAGCAGGCTTCCGAAGACTGGGCCGGTCAGGTGCTGGAGCAGAGCAAGCTGCAGGCGGTGTTTCTGACGAACGAGTTCGACGACCCGCTGGAAGGCTTTGACACCGCCGTGTACATCCCCTGCCTGCGGACGGATGATCTGGTGTTTCACTTGGCCAGGCCGGATGTCCGCGAGCGGTTGGAGGATGTGTCCGGCGTCTCCGTCGGCGATGCCGGTTCGCTGCGGGCGGCCCTCGGGAAACGGTTCGAGCATTTCAAATCCAAAGGCGCGAAAGCCTGCGCCATCAGCCTGCCCCCGGACTTCTCGCCCGCGAGGATCTCGCCGGGGCGGGCCGACACGGCGATCCAGGAGATCGGCAAGCGGGGCACGGACGCAGCCCTGTCTCATCAGCAGGCGCTGTCCCAATTCGTCTTCTGGACGCTGGCTGAATTCTGCACCGAATTCCACTTGCCCTTTGACCTGATGATCGGCGTCAACCGCCGCGTCTATGAAGCGGGCGTGTACCAGGGACAGGACTTGTACGACAGCCGCGTGTCGCTGATCCAGTACCGGGAGCTGTTCAACGCCTTCCCCCAGGTGACCTTTCCGGTCTCCGTCCTGGCCAGCGTCACCAATCAGGAACTGACCAGCTACGCCTGGATCTTTCCCAACGTCGTGACGCAGGGCCACTGGTGGTATTCGAACACGCCGGCGTTCATCGAGCGGGATTTGTCGGCGCGTCTGGAAGTGGTGCCGCAGACGAAGCAGATCGGCTACTACAGCGACATGTACAAGCTGGAATTCGCGTTGCCCAAGTTCCGCATGTACAAACGGGTGTTGGCCAAAGTGCTGGCGGAACGGTTTGTCGTCGACCGCGGTTGGAGCGAAGAGCGGGCAATCGCCCTCGGCAAGTGCGTGCTCCGCGAGAACGTCGACCGCGTGTTCGGCTTGGGAAAGGGGTACGCCGTCGAAGATCTGCTGTTCGCGTGAGGCCGGCCAAGCCGGCAGGCGCGGCCGCGCTGCGGCGGGAGCCGAAGGTGACCGGTCGAATGCCAGGTCTGGGTCTGACATTTCGCCTCGTGAGGCTGGGCGCCGATCTGTTGTTGCCGCCCGCCTGTAATTTCTGCGGCGCCGAATTGCCTTCGCTTGCCGAGTCGCCGTTGTTTTGTTCCGCCTGCCGCCAGGCCTTCCAGGCGTTGCCGGTCGCGGTATGCCGGCGCTGCGCGGCGCCCGTGCCCGCGGATCACCGGGAAGACGATTGTCCGCGGTGCCGAAACCGCCGTTATCAGTTCCAGGCCGCCGTGGCGCTGGGCGTGTATCAGGGGGCGCTCCGGGAAGCCGTGATTCGGATGAAGCAAAGCGCCCAGGAGCCGCTGACGCTGTCGATGGGATATCTGCTGGCCGACCGGGTCCGCGAGGTCCTGGCGGCCTCGTTGCCGGATTTGCTCGTTCCGATTCCGGCGTACTGGCTGAAGCGGGTCTGGCGCGGCGTCAACAGCCCGGATCTGCTGGTCGAAACGATGGCCCGGCGGCTTCGCCTGCCGTCGGCAAATGACCTGATCCGGTGTCGCCGCCGCACGCAGAAGCAAGGAACGCTGTTGCCCTCGGAACGGGCAGCCAACGTGCGAGACGCATTCGCGTTCAATTCGGACTATGATATAGTGGGCAGTCACGTGTTGTTGGTCGACGATATCATGACCACGGGTTCCACGGCCAGTGAGGCCGCCCGCACACTGCGCCGCGCCGGAGTCGCACGGGTGACCGTGGCCGTGGTTGCTCGCGGTGTCGGGCTTGCGCAACGGCAGTTGTGAGTGTCCCGGTGGGTGAATGGCCTTTTTAGCAATGTCCCGACAGAGATGCCTGTGAGCGATCAAGTCACCCAGAGCGAAGGACCGGCGCCGCGACGGCGACCGTTTCGCCGTGCCGTGCTGCACGGACTGGGCGTCGTTCTGCCGCCCCTGCTGACGATCGTCGTCTTTCTCTGGGCCTGGAACCTGATTTCGGCGTACGTCCTGGCGCCTGTCGAAAACACCGCCCGGCGTCTGATCGTGGCCGCGATTTGGGATGTGCGCGTCAAGCCGCCCGAGGCCGCTCGCATCAAGTCCTACCAGGAGTTGCGCAGCGGCGAGTGGATTCCGCATCACGTCCACGAGGTGGTGAAGGCCAGCCCCAAGGCGGATGTTCCCCAGACGGCCCAGGCCTGGTTCGAACGCTATGTGGACCTGGTGTACCTGCGGCGGACGACGGTCTTGCCCGTGTTTCTGGCCGTGTTCGTACTGGTCATGTATCTCCTCGGCAAGTTCTTCGCCGCCGGCATCGGCCGCTGGATCTGGAGTCTGTTCGAAGGCCTGATCGAACGTGTGCCGCTGGTCCGGAATGTGTATTCGTCCGTCAAGCAGGTGACGGACTACGTGTTCGACGAGCGGCGGATTGGATTCAACCGCGTGGTGGCGGTCGAATACCCGCGCCGCGGCACGTGGGCGATTGCGTTCGTGACCGGCGAGGGAATTCTCGACGTTTACGCGGCGGCCAACGAACCGATGCTCAGCCTTTTGATCCCCACGTCGCCGGTGCCGGGCACCGGTTTTACGGTCATGGTCCGGAAAAGCGAGGTGCTGGACCTGAATATGACGGTCGATCAGGCCCTGCAGTACCTCGTCAGCTGCGGCGTGGTCGTCCCGCCCCAACAGCAGCGCGAAGAGCTTGCGGAATCCGTTCCGTCCGGTGTCGCGACTGGCCGACACGTTTGGAATGCCAGCTAGGAGCGTGTTGCCGATGCCCACCGAACCAGCTCACCCGGCGGCGCGCTTGCCGAGTCCCAAGGCCCCGTCCGGGCGCGGCCAGACGGCCCCGCGGCGGTTGCGGTTGGGAACCCGCGCCAGCGTCTTGGCCCGCTGGCAAGCCGATTGGGTCGCGGCGGCCTTGGCCCAACTGGGCGTGCCGGTCGAGCTGGTTCACGTCTCGACTCACGGCGACGTCTCATCCCGGCCGCTGGGGGCCATCGGCGGACAGGGGGTTTTTACCAAGGAATTGCAGCGGGCCTTGCTGGACGGCGCCGTCGACTTGGCCGTCCACAGCCTCAAGGATCTCCCCACCGAACGCCCGGCGGGCCTGGCCCTGGCCGCTGTGCCCGAACGTGAGAGCGTACGGGACGTCCTGGTCTCGCACGTTGTCGACGGGCTCGACGCTTTGCCGCCCGGCGCCCGCATCGGGACCGGCAGTAGTCGCCGCCGGGCGCAGTTGCTGCACGCGCGGCCCGATCTCCAGGTTTCCGAAATTCGCGGCAACGTGGACACCCGCCTGCGGAAGCTGGACGAGGGCCAGTACGAAGCCATTGTCCTGGCCGAAGCGGGCCTGAAGCGTCTGGGGCTGAGCGCACGCATCACTCAAATCCTGCCCCTGGAACGAATGCTGCCTGCCGTCGGGCAGGGCGCGCTGGGCGTCGAAGCCCGCCGTGACGACGACGCCGTCCTGCAGACGCTGACGCAACTGGATCACCCCGGCACGCGCTGGGCGGTGCTGGCGGAACGAGCGTTGCTGGCGGCGCTCGACACCGGCTGCCTGGCCCCCGTCGGCGCTTGGGCCCGCGTCCAGGGCGATGGCCTCCAGTTGGACGCCGTCGTGCTCAGCCCCGACGGGCGCGAACGCCTGGCCGCCTCGTCGGCCGGCCCGCCCCAACAGGCCGAGTCCCTGGGGCGGGCAGTGGCCGCCGAACTGCTGGCTCGCGGCGCCTCGCAGCTGATCGCGGCTTCGCGGCGAAGCCCGTGAAACCGCGTTTCGTCGCGGTTACCAGCCGTCTTACCCCGCGCCGCTGCCGGCGCCGCTGCCGGCGCTGCTGGCAGTCGCTGCCAAAGCCATTTGCGCGTTTTTTCTCGGCCGGCCGCAAACTGGCCTTGATGCGATCTGCCGCAATTCCTAGCATCCCCCACGCTTATCTTGCCATCTTGTCTGTTTCTCCCACGCGCCGGCGTCGGGAAGAGGACTTGGTTCTGTTCGTCGCTTGGCAGGTGAACACGGTGGTTCCAATACGACGGTTTTTTCAGCAACTGGCTGCATCCCTGGCAGTGCGATACAGCGCTCTGGCGGCGTTGCTCTTGCTCGCTCTCTGGGGCTGGATCAGCATTGGCGCGGAAGGCGGTTCGTACGATGCCTTTCCGTTGCGTCACAAGACAGCGGCCGATGTCGAACCGTTGCTGACGCCGTTGCTCAGCAGTCTCCAACCGCCGCCCCACGTCATCGTAGACTCGCAGGGGAACCAGATTCTGGTCCGCGGCTCGGAGCAGGCTCGCAAAATCGTGCGGCAATTCGTCGACTCGGTCGATCGCCCGTCGGCCAGCGTTTCGGGCCGGACCACAGCCCGGACGACGGCGCCATCGCAGTCGGCCACGCCCGTCGTCCGCGCCTATCCGGTCCCCCGGAACCAGCTAGCGGAAGTGGCGGCCAGACTGGAAGCCCGTTTTCGCACTCGCCCCGACGCCCGCCTGACGACGGACCCGGACACGTCTCAAGTCGTCGTGCTGGCGCCGCCCGATGTCCAGGCGCAGGTTGCCGGCGAGCTGAACCGTCCGCTGGAACAAGGTTCAACGGCTGCCGCCGGCGTGCCGGCGGTCCTGCCGGTGCGCCGGGCTGAAACCTCGCTGCAACTGACACGGGTGCCGCTGGCCCGCGTCGAATTGCAACTGCGGCAGATGCTCGGTTCCCGCCTGGAACCGCGTCCGCAAGGTCGGAACGACGGCCCCGACTTCGTGCTGGTCAAAGGCACGCGGCGCGCGGAACTGTTTTTGGACCGGGCGAGGAACACCGTGCATCTGCTCGGCGACCCACCGCTGGTCGCTCAAACCGCGCATCTGCTGGCCGCCCTGGACGTGACCGAACCCGTCCCCGGAGTGACTCAGCAAGCGACCCGGATCATCCCGCTGCAGCGGGCGGACCCGGCCAAGGTCCAAGAAGCGGTGGACGCCTTGCGTCAAGAGCCAAGGACGGCTCCGCCCACGCGGACGAAGCCCGGAGCCGCCGACACGAGCCAGCAACCGGCGCGTCTGCCGGTCCGCCTGGTCCAGTTCGCAGAGCCCGCTGACGCCGGCGCGCCGCCGGGGGCCGGCGAGCCGGAAGCCCGCCGCATTCCTGCGCCGCAGGAAGAAGAAATGGCCGAGCCCGCGCGGCAGGAGCAACGGCTGCGGCAATTGGGAGACAATGTCGAGATCGAAACGCTGCCCGACTTGGACGTGATCATCCTGCGCGGCCGCGATCCGGACGTCGACGAGGTGGCGCGGATCATCGCCGAATTGGAGCGGTTGAGCGCCGAGACGATCCCGGAAATCCACATCCACAGCCTCCGCTACGTCCACTGCCTGAACCTGGTCCAGATCATCGACCTGGTAGTCCAGGACTTGATCGGCGGCCGTCAGGGCAAAATCCACATCACGCCGCTGGTCAAGCCCAACGCCGTGCTGCTGATCGGCTGGGGTGAAGCGGTCACGGCCATGAAGGAGTTGATCGACAAGCTGGACACGCCGGTCTCGCCCGAATCGCAGATCCGCGTCTATCGCCTGCGGCACGCCCCCGCGACGTCGGTCCAGCAGACGATCCAACAGGCGTTTCCTACGCCGCAGGGCTTGGCCCCGCGCGTCCAATCCACTGTCGATACCCGGACCAACGCGTTGATCGTCCGCGCCTCGCCCGGCGATCTGGCCGAAGTTGATCTGCTGATCAGCCGCCTCGATCACGGCGGCAGCGCCGCGGTCCGGCAGGCCCGAATCTTCAAACTCAAGAACACGCTGGCCGCGGATCTGGCCGGCACGCTGCAAAACGCCATCAGCGCCGCTGCGGGCGGCATCGGCGACCAGGCCTCCGCGGTGCTGGAACTGCTGACGGCCGACGTCGCCAGTCAGAAACTGATCAAGTCCGGCCTGCTGCAGGACGTGATCGTCACCCCGGACCCGCACACTAACTCGCTGCTGGTGACGGGGCCGGCCGACAGCATGGATCTGTTGGCGGCCCTGATCGAGCAGCTGGATACGCCCACGGCGGTGGCCCAGATCAAGGTGTTCAAGATCGTCAACGGGGACGCCAACAGCCTGATCGAGATGCTCCGTATTCTGCTGCCGGCCCAGGCCACCGTGGCCGGGCCGCAATTGGCAGGCGCCGAAGGGGAAACGAACCTGGTGCCCGTCCGCTTCTCGGTCGACCTCCGCACCAACAGCATCATCGCCACCGGCTCGCAGGACGATCTGGCGATTATCGAGGCCCTGCTGCTGCGGCTGGATGAAGAGGACGTCGAACAGCGCGTGAACACCGTCTATCGCCTGAAGAACGCGCCGGCCGGAGACGTGGCGACGGCCATCAACGAGTTCCTCCGCAGCGAGCGCATCGTGACGCAGGCCGCGCCGGGATTGCTCAGCCCCTTCGAACAGATCGAACGCGAAGTGATCGTGGTGCCCGAGCCGGTCAGCAATTCGCTGATCATCAGCGCCACGCCGCGGTTCTCGGAAGAGATCCAGAAAATCGTGGAAGACTTGGATAAACAACCGCCTCAAGTGCTGATCCAGGTGGTGATCGCGGAAATCGAACTCGACAACGTGGATGAATTCGGGATCGAGTTGGGATTGCAGGATTCGCTGCTGTTCGACCGTAGCCTGTTGAGCGGCCTGGAGACGATTACCAGGACGGTGAATGAAATCGGGGAAGGCGGGGCTGTCGTGACGACGACGGAAGACGTGATCGTCGCGGCCGCGAACTCGCCGGGTTTCGACTTTAACAACGGAAAGCCCTTGGGAAACGCCGGCAGCGAGCGCGCGTTTACCCGGTCCAGCAGCGTAGGCTCGCAGGGCACGTCGTTCTTCAACGTGGGGCGAGTCAACAACGAATTGGGATACGGCGGCTTGGCGCTGTCGGCCTCCAGCGAAAGCGTCAGCATCTTGATCCGCGCCTTGCAGCACTCGCGGCGGATGGAGGTCCTGGGGCGGCCCCAAGTGATGACGCTGGACAATCAGCCGGCGTTCATCCAGGTGGGAGAGCGCGTCCCGCGGATTTCGGGCTCGCGGTTCGACGGGCGCGTGCAGACCAACGACATCGAATACGAGAACACGGGCTTGATCCTCGGCGTCACCCCGCGAATCAGCCCCGATGGCATGGTGGTCATGGAAATCGACGCGGAGAAATCCCGCGTGGGAGACGAGACCTCGGGGATTCCGGTCTCCGTGGTCGAGGGCCGGGAAATCCGTTCGCCGCGGATCACCGTCACCATGGCGCAGACCACGGTCAGCGCCAGCGACAAGGAAACCATCGTGCTGGGCGGATTGATCACCAAGGAAAAGGAAGTCATTAAACGCCGCGTGCCCTTCCTGTCGGACATTCCGGTCCTGGGACATCTGTTCCGCTACGACGGCGAGGAGTCCCGCCGGTCGGAACTGCTGATCTTCCTGACCCCGCACGTCGTCCGCTCGCCCGAGGACATGGAACGCATCAAACAGACAGAGGCGGCGCGAATGAGTTGGTGCCTGGCGGATGTCCACGAGATCCATGGCCCGACCGGATTGTTCGAGGACGCCAACGGCGGCTGTCTGGTGGGCGACGGCCAAGTGGTCTTTCCGGACACCAACCCGGAAGGTCGCCAGCCGGGTGAGTTCTCGCCGGCGCCGGTTCCGCTCGATCAGCTGCCGCTTTCGCCGAACCTCCAGCAGTTGCCCGCGCCGGCCGAGCCGCCGGCGGAACCTCCGGCAGCGCCGCCAGATGCCGCGGCCGCGCCTGTGCCTTGAGGAGCCGCAACGAACGATGATGCAACCGAACGCAATCTGCCGCCGCAGCCGACGCAGGGTGGAATTCACTCCATCCAGGATGCCGCACGAATTCGCCCCCGCGAAGCGAGCGCATCTGAGCCTCTGGCTCCTCAGCTTGCTGCTGGCCCTCACGGGCTGCGCCAAACTGGATCTGGGCGAGCCCTTCACGCTGTGGAAGTCCGAGCCCCAACCGCAAACGCCCGACAGCCTGGCTGCGGTCTGGACGGAAACCACGCTGCATCAACCCGGCAAGCCAGTGGTCCGCGGGTTCGGCGGGAGAATCCTGTTCCATGGCAGCGACCGGCAGCAAGCGGTTCCGGTCGAAGGCCGGGTGGTCGTCTACGCTTACGACAACGACCGGCCAAACCCGGCCGACCCGGCCCCGGACAAAAAGTATGTCTTTCCGGCCGACAACCTCACGGCGCATCGGAGCGAATCAAGCCTGGGACCTTCCTACAACTTCTGGCTGCCCTGGGATCAGGCGGGCGGTCCGCAGCGGCGGATCAGTCTGCTGACGCGGTTCGAAGACCAGAGCGGCAAGATCGTCATGTCGCAAATGGCGCACGTGACGCTGCCCGGACCGGTTGCCCAGCCGCCAAGCGATGCCGGATTGTCGCAAGCCCCCCGGATCGATCAGGCACCCGGCGCAACGCTGGGCATCCAACGGGCGTCTTACGAGGCGCCGGCGACGCCGGCCCACCAAGCCGAACGCCCGCAGCAGTCTCCAACGATGCGGTCCGTGACTATCGATGTAGCACCGCGCCAAGCCAGCCGGCTGCTCTCGGCGGCGGGCAGCGGGACAAGTCCGCAAGGAGCGCAACGTGAGGTCGGTCCGTCGCCCGGATCGAATTCGACGGAGGCGGCCGCCGGAGCAGGATCCGTCAGTCTGGGACCTGTGGCGCCGCTGGAGCCGGCGGGTCAGCAGGCCGCACCACCAGCTGGTTTTGCACCGACACAATTCCCGGCTCAAACCGCATCAGCAACTCGGCCAACTTACGATCCCGTGCGGAGGGAACCTCGCCGCGTAGAATCGCTTCACCGCCTGCCACCGACACCTCGATCCGGCTGGTCCCAACCCGAACCGACGCCGCCTCCAGGCAACGCGTCAGCCGTTCGTTGACGACCGTCGGCGTTTCAGACGCAAACTCGAAGCCGATCCTCAGACGCGGGGCATTCATCGGCACTCGCGGCGCGGTGACGGCGTCGGCCGTCTGATTTGCATCCGCCGTCAACTGGCCGACCGACTCGTCGATCGCCGAACGGATCTCTTCGGCGTCCGCCCCCGCCTGCTCGCTGCCCACAAACCGCCGCGTGTCGACCGAACCCGCGCCGACAAAATCCGACGTCGTGCGGTTCCCGCGGACAAACCTCGCTTCCTCGCTCATCAGCGACGCCGTCCCCTCGCCAGGGGCAGGTTTGGCCGCCGCTGTCGTCCGAGCCGCTGTCGTCCTCGCCGCCGTCGTCCTCGCCGCCGTCGTCCGACCGGCCGCCGCAGGCGCGGCCTGCCGCGACACCGACCGGCCCAGGGTTCGCTCGCCAAACAACTGCGCCCACGCACCCTGCGCACACAGCAACGACGTAGCCATCGCAAGGCCAATCAAGACGGTTTTTCGTGTCATCTGCGCGTATCCTGTCGAGGGTAACAGATGTATCGTCTTTTCAGTATACCCAGCGGGTCACTTCGCGGCCAAGTTCCCAACTATCTGAGTTTACCAATCGTGTGAATCAGGGTATCTTGGGAAGAGGGCGTAAGTTTGTGTCCTGCCCAGAATAGAGACGGTTCACACCGCACGCAATCGCCATTGGCTCGCTGAACCGACTGCCCACGGCGACCGCGTGTCGCACCGGACGCCGTCGTCACCCGCCAGCGGGTACCTGGCTCCGGGTTAAACGAATTTGACCATCCGACGTTTTGCTGCTTTGCTCAGGAGGCATACTGCCGTGGAACATGCAAACCTCGTAACGCCGATCAGCCGTCGGTGGTTGCTAGTGACGCTGCTCGCACTCGCCCCAACTACTGCCGCGTGGGCTCAAGCCGAAACGCCACCAGCCCCGGCAGTCCCGACGGCTCCTGCCGCCGAAGCCCCCAAGCCCGCCGAGCCCGCGCCAGCGCCGACTCCCGAAGCCCCCAAGCCGGCCGAGCCCGCGCCAGCGCCGACTCCGGAAGCGCCCAAGCCGGCCGAGCCCGCGCCAGCGCCGACTCCCGAAGCGCCCAAGCCGGCTGAGCCTGCGCCTACGCCGACTCCGGAAGCGCCCAAGCCGGCCGAGCCTGCGCCAGCGCCGACTCCCGAAGCGCCCAAGCCGGCTGAGCCTGCGCCTACGCCGACTCCGGAAGCGCCCAAGCCGGCCGAGCCTGCGCCAGCGCCGACTCCCGAAGCCCCCAAGCCGGCTGAGCCTGCGCCTACGCCGACTCCGGAAGCGCCCAAGCCGGCCGAGCCCGCGCCTACGCCGACTCCGGAAGCCCCCAAGCCGGCCGAGCCTGCGCCAGCGCCGACTCCGGAAGCGCCCAAGCCGACCGACGCGGAGCCTGCGTCTACTTCCGAGGCAAAAGCCGGAGCGTCGAAACGCAGAGCTCCGAAGGATGCGGCAGAGGCCGAGGCCGACGTCAAGGAAAAGCAACTGCGTTTCACGTTCCGCTACCAGCGTTGGGCGGACGTGCTGGAATGGTTTGCGGAGCAAGCCGATCTGTCGCTGGTCATGGACGCTCCGCCTCCGGGCAGCTTCAACTACTCCGATAGCCGCGAATACCCGGTGTCCGAGGCGCTCGATTTGCTGAATAGCGTGTTGTTGACCAAAGGCTATACGCTCATCCGCCGCGAACGCATGCTGACCCTGATCGACTTGTCGGGGGAATTTCCCGAAGGGTTGATCCCCAAAGTCACGGTGGAGGAAGCAAAGAAACGCGGCAAACACGAATTGGTGACCGTGGAGCTGGACATGGGGCGGCGCGAGCCCGACATGGTCACGGCGGCCGTACAGCCGCTGTTGGGGCCGTACCACAAGCTGCTCGCCGTCGCCCCGACCAAACAGCTGTTCGTCACCGACCGGGCGGGCGTCGTCAGCGAGGTGAGCAAGGTCGTCGAATCCCTGCCCGAGCGCAAGTCGGAGCCGCCGGCGCCTCCGCCACCCAAGCCCGAGCCGAAAGAACTGAAGATCTATCCGATCGACAAGGCGAATCCGGAAGCGCTGATGGCGATCCTGGAGAAGCTCGTTGCCGGGGCTCAACTCGTGTACGATCCGAACCTGAACCAGTTGGATGCCCACGCGACGGCGACCCAGCACACCGTGATCCAGGCGATCCTGGATCAGGTCAACTCCGCGGCTGCCGTGGAGCGTGAGCGGCGCGTCGACGTGTACCGACTGGATCCGCCGGCCCCCGAGTCCGGGGCGGGGGCGAAACTCGTCGAGGCGTTCAAAGCGATCGTCCCCAAGGCGACGGTGTCGATCCAGGAAGACGGGGCGGCGATGATCGTCTGGGCCTCGCCTGCGGAGCACGAGACGATCAAGGCCGCGATGAGCAAACTGGGCGGCGGATTCTCCGGCGATCCCCTGACGTCGCCCCAGTTGGAAATGTACCGGCTGACGCGGGTGGACCCGACCAAGCTGATCGAGATGCTCGAAAAGCTGGTCCCCGATGCCAAACTGAGCTACGACGAGCGGTCCCGCAGCCTGATCGCGCTGGCCAAGCCGTCCGACCAGCAGGCGATCCGGGCGACGCTGGAACAGGTGCAAGCCGAGGGCGACGCCCAACGCTCCAACCCGCCGCGATTCGAGACGTACGACGTCCGCACGGGAGGAACCGCAGCGGCGAGCGACGCGATGATCGCTCAAGTCCAGCCGCTGGTGCCGGAGGCCAAACTCACGTTCGATGCGAGAACGAACCGGCTGGTGGTCTACGGCACGGAGCAAGAGCAGCAACTGGTCAAAGCGGCCCTGGAGAAACTGGGGATGGAGAAGGCCGCGGCGGACGGCCGCACCATGGAAGCGTACCCGTTGGACGGGGCCGATCTGACCGCCACCCAGACGCTTCTCCAGCAGTTGGTCCCCCTGGCCGAATTCACACCGGACGCCACGCAACAGCGGCTGTATGCGCTGGCCGCGGCGGCCGATCACGAACGGATCAAGACCACGCTGGAAAAACTGCGTCCGAACCCGGCCGATCCGCAGGCGCCGCAGCTGCGGTTCTATCCCTTCGAGTTGGAGCCGCCGGCCGACGTCCTTGACCTCCTCGCCAAAATTGCCCCGCAGGCGAAAATCACGGTCGACAAGAACAACGAACGCCTGATGGTCGTGGCGCCGCCCACCAGTCAAACAGCCGTCGAAACCGCGTTCCAGCAGTTCCAGAAGGAAAAGCCGGCCAAGGGCAAACCGGAACTGGCGACCTACCCGCTGAAATCCGCCACGGCCACGGGAATGGCGGAGGGACTGCAGACTCGCTATCCCCAGGCGCAAATCGTGCTCGACGCGACGGCCAAGCGGCTGCTGGTCTGGGCCTCGCCGGAAGACCATGCGTTGCTCAAGGCGGAGATCGAGAAGCTGCAGGCCGAGCCGGCAGCCGAACAGCAGCCTCAGTTCGAGATCCACGAGCTCCGTCCCGGCGCAGCCGCAACTGTCGAGACCGCGGTGACGCAACTGCAAAGCGTGGTGCCGGAAGCCAAGATCACGGCCGATGCACGGGCCAATCGGCTGATCGTCTACGGCACGGCGGAAGAGCAACAACGGGTCAAGGCCGCGCTGGACAAGTTGGGGCTGGCCAAGGCGGCCGAGGACGACCGCACGATGGAAGCGTATCCTCTGGCCGGGGCCGACCTGACCGCCACGCAGACGCTGCTTCAGCAAATGACGCCGCTGGCCGAGTTCACCGCCGACGTCACGCAACAGCGTCTGATCGTCGTCGCCTCGGCGGCCGATCACGAGCGGATCAAGACCACCCTGGAGAAACTGCGGCCGAACCCGGCCGATCCGCAAGCGCCGCAACTGCGATTCTATCCCTTCGAGCAGACGCCGCCGCCCGAAGTTCTCGAACTGCTGGCCAAAGTCGACCCGCAAGCGAAAATCACCGTCGATGCCGACAACGAACGCTTGATGGTGCTGGCGCCGGCGAACAGTCAAACGGCGATCGAAACCGCCTTCCAACAGTTCCAGAAGGCTACGCCGGCCAAGGGGGAACCGGAACTGGCCACGTACACGATCACGTCGTCGGATCCAGCCAGTCTGTTGGAGTTGCTGAAGGCCCGCTATCCCAAGGCCCAGCTCGTCCTGGACGCCCCGAATAAACGGCTGCTGGTCTGGGCGCCGCCCGAAGAGCAAGCCGAGTTGGCGACATCGATCAAGACGCTGGAAGCGGCGCCGGCCGCAGAGGACCAACCGCGCTTCGAGTCGTATCCGTTGCACGGTTTTGCGACCGCTGCCGAAGCCAGCACTTTGCTCGCGTCGCTGCAGCCGCTGGTGCCCAACGCCCGTTTTACGAACGACAGTAAAGTCAAGAACCTGATCGTCTGGGCGGCGGAAAAGGAACACGAGATCGTCCGCCGCGCCCTGGAGCGGCTCGGCCAGGGCCAGGCTCCCCAGAACACTCCCCAGCTGGAAATCCACCGCCTGGTCAAAGTCGACGCCGACACTACGCTGGCCCTGCTGCAGAAGCTGACGCCCGACGCCCAACTGACCTTGGACGCCAAGAGCAACAACCTGATCGCCCTGGCCGTTCCGGCGGACCAGCAACTGATCCGCGCCACGCTGGAACAGTTGCAGCCCGGCTTGAGCGGCGACGCCGGGCCCGCCGTCCGCTTCCATCCGCTGGTGCGCGAACCGGCCGAGGGCCTGCTGAGCATCCTGAAGCAAATGGTGCCGGCCGCCGAAGTGACGCCGGACGCGGAGAACAAACGCCTGATCGCGGTCGCCACGGCGGCGGATCATGAGGCGATCCAGAAGATCATCGAGCAGTACGAGTCCAGCACGCCGCCCGAAGAACCTCGCAAGCTGGCCGTGTATCCCGTCACGGCGGCCCAGAAGAAACGCTTCGAGGCCGTCCTGCCGTCGCTGCAGACCGAAATGCCGGGGCTGCAATTGCTCAGCGCCGACGATCCCGGAGCGTTGACCGTCTGGGCCCGGCCCAGCGAACAACTCAAAATCGCCGAACTGATCCAGCAGTTGAAGCAAGACGTGCCGGAGACCGAACAGCTGCAGTTGGTCGCCTACACGTGTGCCGTGGCCGACCCCACGACGATCTCGACGTTCGTGACCACTCTGTTTCCGGACGCCAAGTTCGTGGTTGACGCCAAGTCGCGGCGAATCCTGGTCTGGGCTCGGCCCGAGGACCATGAAAAAATCAAGCCCGCGTTGGAACAACTGGGCAGCGGTGCTGCGGCGGGTGATTTCCAGCCGCAGTTCCAGGCCTATTCGCTGTCCAAAGTGGACCCCACGGTGGCGGTGCCTCTGCTGCAAGAGCAACTGCCCGACGCCAAAATCGTCGCCGACGCGACGTCCAAGCGGGTCCTGGTGTGGGCTAGTACGGCGGACCACGTGGTGATCGCCAAGGCGATCGAGCAACTGCAATCGGGAGCGGACGACCAGTACAAACCGCGACTGGTGGTCTATCCGCGCGGCGAGGCCGACCCGCAGACGCTGCTGCAGATGCTCACCAGCCTCGTCCCTACGGCCCGTCTGGCCGTCGATGCCCAGACCGGCGGTTTGGCCGCCTGGGCCACGCCCGACGACCAGGAAACGATCCGCAAGGCCGTCGAAGAAATGTCCAAGGAAGAAGTGACGGCCTCCAAGCCGACCACCAAAGCGTACACGCTGCAGCACATCACGGCGACGGCGGCCCTGCCGGTTCTGACGGCGGCGGTGCCCACCGCGAAAGTCTCAGTCGGCGCCGACGACAGCCAGGTCGTGGCCGTCGCCCGGCCGCGCGAACACCAAATGTTGCAGGCCATCCTGCAGGAGATCGACGGGGAAGGCGCGGCGGCAACCAAATCGACCGTCGCGATCTACAAGCTGGAATACAAGTCCTCGAGCACGTCCGTGCTGTACGCCCTGAGCGTGTTCCGCTCGGCGTTCCCGAAAGCCAGTTTCACGCTGGGCTCCGACCCCGGCGAATTCGTCGCCTGGGCCTCGGCCAAGGACCACGAGGGCATCCAGGCCCTGGTCGATCGGCTGAACACGCCGCCGGCCCCCGAACATGCCCCCAAGGTCGCGCTGTATCCACTCAAAAACATCACCGCCACCAGCGCGCTCCCCGTGCTGCAGGCCGCCGTGCCGCGGGCGACCTTCACCGCAGACCCCGCCGACCCGCAACGGCTCACCGCTTCGGGCCGCCCCACGGAACACGAAATGATCAAGACGGTCCTGGCGGCGATCGACGTCGAAGGCGAGCCCGGCAGCCAGCCTTCGGTCGTCGTGTACCAGTTGAAGCAACAGGTTTCCTACTCGGCGATGAGCTATGCGATCAGCCTGTTGACGCAAGCCTTCCCTCGCGCCCGCGTCCTGATGGGCGCCGAACCGGGCCAGTTCGTCGCCTGGGCCTCGGCCAAGGACCATGAAGGCATCCAAGTCCTGGTCGACCAGTTGAACGCCGGGCCGCCGCCGGAGGAAGCGCCGCTGGCCACGGTGTACTCGCTGAAGAACATCGCGGCCACGACCGCGCTGACCCTGCTGACCACGGCCGTTCCCAAGGCCAAAATCAGTTCGGACGCCGAAGACACCCATCGCTTGACCGCCTACGCCAGCCCGGCCGACCAGGCGGCGATCAAGCAGATCCTGGAGCAGATCGACGTCGAGGGCGACGCCGCCGGCGGCGCCACCGTCGCCGTGTACAAGCTCGAAGGCTCGACGGCCGCTACGTCGCTGTACTACACCCTGAGCGTCTTCCGCACGGCATTCCCGAAAGCCACGTTCTCCGTGGGCGCGGAAGCCGACCAGTTCGTGGCCTGGGCCACCGCCAAAGAGCACGAGGGAATCAAGACTCTGGTCGACCAACTGAACGCCGCCCCCGCGCCCGAAGAGACGCCCAAGATCGCCGTGTACCCGCTGCAGTGGATCAACGCCACGACCGCGACCACCGTGCTGCAGGCCGCTGTGCCCAAAGCCAAATTCACCGCCGACACCGCCGATCCGCAGCGGCTGACCGTCCTCGCCCGCCCGGCAGATCAGGAGCGGATCAAGGCCATGCTAGCCGAACTGGACGTCGAAGGCGAAGGAGGCGGCCGCTCGTCGGTCGCCGTGTACGTGCTGGACCAGCAGACCTCGCCCACGTCGATGAGCTACGCGATCAGCCTGTTGACGCAAGCCTTCCCCCGCGCCCGCTTTCTGCTGGGCACGGAACCGGGCCAGTTCGTGGCCTGGGCCACCGCCAAGGATCAGCAAGACATCAAATCGCTGGTCGATCGTCTGAACGCCGGGCCGCCGCCGGAGGAAGCGCCGGTGGCTACCGTGTATTCTCTGCAGCACATCACGGCCACGACCGCGCTGACCCTGCTGACCACGGCCGTTCCCAAGGCCAAAATCAGTTCGGACGCCGAAGACACCCATCGCTTGACCGCGTATGCCAGTCTCGCCGACCAGGCGACGATCAAGCAGATTCTGGAGAAGATCGACGTCGAGGGCGACGCCGCCGGCGGCGCCACCGTCGCCGTGTACAAGCTCGAAGGCTCGGCGGCCGCCAGTTCGCTGTACTACACCCTGAGCGTCTTCCGCACGGCATTCCCGAAAGCCACGTTCTCCCTGGGCGCGGAAGCCGACCAGTTCGTGGCCTGGGCCACCGCCAAAGAGCACGAGGGAATCAAGACTCTGGTCGACCAACTGAACGCCGCCCCCGCGCCCGAAGAGACGCCCAAGATCGCCGTGTACCCGCTGCAGTGGATCAACGCCACGACCGCGACCACCGTGCTGCAGGCCGCTGTGCCCAAAGCCAAATTCACCGCCGACACCGCCGATCCGCAACGGCTCACCGTCCTCGCCCGCCCGGCAGATCAGGAGCGGATCAAAGCCATGCTGGCCGAATTGGACGTTGAAGGCGAAGGAGGCGGCCGCCAATCGGCAGCCGTGTATCGGCTCCAGCGGCAGGCGTCGCCCACGTCGATGAGCTACGCGATCAGCCTGTTGACGCAGGCCTTTCCACGGGCCCGCTTCTTGACCGGCAGCGAGCCCAACGAGTTCGTCGCCTGGGCCTCAGCCAAAGACCATGAAGACATCCAGGCCCTGGTGGATCGCCTGAACGCCGGCCCGCCGCCGGAGGAAGCTCCTGTGGCCACCGTGTATTCGCTGAAAAACATCCTGGCCACGACCGCACTGAGCGTGCTGACCCCCGCGGTCCCCCAGGCAAAGCTCACGCCCGACGCCCAGGACACCCGCCGCCTGACCGCCTTTGCCAGCCCGGCCGACCAGACGACGATCAAGGCGATTCTGGATAAGATCGACATCGAAGCCGACGCGGCCGCCGGCGAAACCGTCGCCGTGTATGCGTTGGAGGGCCAAACCAGCGCCATCGCGACTTACTATGCGCTGTCCGTCTTCCGTACGGCGTTCGCTAAAGCCGTCTTTTCCGTGGGCACCGATCCCGGCCAGTTCATCGCCTGGGCCTCGGCCAAGGACCACGAGGGAATCAAGAAGTTGGTCGAACAGGTCAACGCCGGACTCCCAGCGGAGCAGAAGCCCCAGGTCGAACTGTATACGCTGAAATCGATCACGGCCGCCAGCGCCGCCGCGGTCCTCCAGGCCGCGGTGCCCAAAGCGGTCGTCACCGTCGATCCGGCCAACGCCCAACGCCTGACGGCCAGCGCCCGCGCGGCGGATCACGAGATGATCAAGGCCGTCCTCCTCAAAATCGACGTCGAAGGCGAACCCGAAACCGAGCCGTCGGTCGTCGTGTACGAGTTGGAACAGCAGGGATCGCCCACGGCCATGAGCTCCGCGATTAGCATGTTGACTCAGGCCTTCCCCCGCGCCCGCTTCGTGCTGGGCACGGAGGTCGGCCAGTTCGTGGCTTGGGCCACCGCCAAGGACCAGGAGGAGATCAAGGCTCTGGTCGACCGCTTGAACGCCGGCCCGCCGCCGGAAAAAGCGCCCGTGGCTACGGTGTACTCGCTGAAAAACATCCTGGCCGCCACCGCCGTCACCGTGCTGACCGAAGCCGTGCCCAGGGCGAAACTTACGCCCGATACCGAGGACACCCGCCGCCTGACCGCTTACGCCAGCCCGGAGGACCAGACGACGATCAAGGCGATTCTGGACAAGATCGACGTCGAAGGCGATCTGGCCGGCGGCGAAACCGTCGCTATGTACGCGTTGGAAGGCCAATCCAGCAGCAGGGCGACGTACTACACACTGTCCGTCTTTAATACCGCGTTTCCCAGAGCCGTGTTTTCCATCGGCACCGATCCAGGTCAGTTCTTGGCCTGGGCCTCGGCCAAGGACCACATCGGGATCAAAGCCTTGGTCGAGCAAATCAATGCCGGATTGCCGGCGGAGCAGAGGCCCCAAGTCGAACTGTATACGCTGAAATCGATCACGGCCGCCAGCGCCGCCGCGGTCCTCCAGGCCGCGGTGCCCAAAGCGGTCGTCACCGTCGATCCGGCCAACGCCCAACGCCTGACGGCCAGCGCCCGCGCGGCGGATCACGAGATGATCAAGGCCGTCCTCCTCAAAATCGACGTCGAAGGCGAACCCGAAACCGAGCCGTCGGTCGTCGTGTACGAGTTGGAACAGCAGGGATCGCCCACGGCCATGAGCTCCGCGATTAGCATGTTGACTCAGGCCTTCCCCCGCGCCCGCTTCGTGCTGGGCACGGAGGTCGGCCAGTTCGTGGCTTGGGCCACCGCCAAGGACCAGGAGGAGATCAAGGCTCTGGTCGACCGCTTGAACGCCGGCCCGCCGCCGGAAAAAGCGCCCGTGGCTACGGTGTACTCGCTGAAAAACATCCTGGCCGCCACCGCCGTCACCGTGCTGACCGAAGCCGTGCCCAGGGCGAAACTTACGCCCGATACCGAGGACACCCGCCGCCTGACCGCTTACGCCAGCCCGGAGGACCAGACGACGATCAAGGCGATTCTGGACAAGATCGACGTCGAAGGCGATCTGGCCGGCGGCGAAACCGTCGCTGTGTACCAGTTGGAGAGCCAGGCCATCGGCGTTGCGCTGTACTACCGGCTGGCCCTCTTCCGCGAGGCGTTTCCTCGAGCCACCTTCTCCACCGGCAACGAACCGGGGCAGTTCGTCGCCTGGGCCTCGGCCAGGGACCACGCCGGAATCAAGGCCCTGGTCGAACAGATCAACGCCGGAATGCCCTTGGAACAGCGGCCTCAGGTAGTGTTGTACACGCTGAAGTTCATCACGGGCACAGCGGCATCCCAGGTGCTCCAGACCGCGGTGCCCAACGCGACGTTCACTACCGACCCGGACGATCCCCAGCGACTGACCGCCAGCGCCCGCGCCGCCGATCACGAAACGATCAAAACGGTGCTGGACGAGATCGACGTCGAAGGCGAAGGCGGCGGACGCTCCACGGTGCAAGTCTACAAACTGCTGGGCAAACAGCCTGCGGCGTCTCTGGCCGCCGCACTGCAACTGCTAACCACCGCCTTTCCCCGCGCCCGCTTCTCGCCAGGCACCGAACCGGACCAGTTCGTCGCCTGGGCCAGTCCCCGGGATCACCAGGACATCCAGGCCCTGGTCGAACGGCTGAACGCCGCCCCGCCGCCCGACGAGGCGTCCCAAGCGGCTGTCTACACCCTGAAGGAGATCTCGGCAACCACCGCCATCTCGATCCTGCGCAGCGCCGTCCCCCGCGCCACACTGAGTCCCGACGCATCCGATCCCCAGCGTTTGACGGCCTACGCCACGCCGCTGGAACAGACGACGATCAAGGACATCCTGCAGCAGATTGATAAGGAGAGCGACCCCGACGCCTCGTACTCGGTGGCGATCTACACGATGGAGGGCATGAGCACGCGGTCCTTGTATTACACCGGGATGTTCTTGACCCAGGTCGTGCCGCAGGCGAAATTCACGCCGGGTTCGGAGGAGGGCCAGTTGGTCGTCTGGGCCACGGCCAAGGATCACGTTCAAATCAAATCGTTGATCGAGCAACTGCAGAAAGCCCCGCCGCCGGAACTGGCCCGAACGATCAAGGTCTACACGCTGCAGCACATCACGGCCGCCGCCGTGATCCCGTTCCTGCAGTCGGCCGTCCGCCGAGCCGACGTGACGACCGACCCGGCCGACGCCCAGCGACTCAACGCCTGGGCCACGCCGGCCGATCACAAGACGATCGAAGAAGTCCTGAAGCAGATGGACGTCAAACCTGATCCCGAATCGGCCCCCACGGCAGCCGTCTATCAGCTGGAGGGCATGAGCCAGTCGGCCGTGTTTTACTCCCTGCGCTTCCTGCGGGACGCCGTGCCGCGAGCCAGCTACGCGATCGGCGGCGAAGGCGGCCAGATCGTCGTCTGGGCACGGGCCCAGGACCACGAAACGATCAAGGGGCTGATCAAGCAACTGGTCGAAGAATCGCCCGACGCAACCCGCACAGCCCAGGTGTACAGCCTGCACCACGCCACGGCCACCACCGCCCTGCAGGCCCTGACCCGCGTCGTGCCTCAAGCTGCCTTGAGTACCGGGGCCGACCCTAGCCAATTCGTCGCCTTTGCCAGTCCGCGGGACCACGCGAAAATTGCGGACGTCCTGAAAGAATTGGACAAGGAAGCCCCGCCCGAAACCGAACCCCAGGCCGTCGTCTATACGCTGCAGTCCGGCAACGCCACCGAGGCTATGCGGATTCTGCGCACCGCCGTGCCCACGGCCAGCCTGTCGCCCGGCGCCGAGCCGCACCAGATGATCGCCTGGGCCCGCCCCGCCGACCACAAGATCATCCAGCAGATCGTCGAGCGATTGGCCGAGAAAGGTCCGGCCGAATTGGCCCGCAAAGTCGCCGTGTACACGCTCGACGCCAGCACCGCGGCTACCGCGATGGCGTTCCTGCAGAACGCCGTGCCGGCCGCGCAATTCTCCGTCGGCTCCGACCCGCGGCGGCTAATCGCCTGGGCCACTCCCGCAGACCACGAAGCAATCAAGAAAGCCGTGGACGAAATGGAGACCGGCACAGGGCAGATGACCAGCCAGGTGTACCGCTTCCGCTACGCCGACCCGCAAGCCGCCTACACCGTGCTGCAAACCCTGGTCCCGGCGGCCAAAATGGCCGTTGACGCCCAGGAAGGCAGCCTGGTCGTCAGCGGCCTGCCCGAGGACCACGTCAAGATTAAAGCCACCATCGACCAGATGGACGGCGAAGACGCCGAAGGCCAGCGGCCTGCTCTCAAGATCCACCGCGTGGCCGTCGGCAGCGTCACCAACGTGTACCGCTCGCTGGCCCTCCTGTTCCGCAACGATGCCACCATCCAGTTGTCGCTGGACATGGACAACGATGCCGTGATCGCCGTCGCCGCCGCCGCCAAACAGGACCGGATCGCCGAGTTGATCAAGTCCATGGAGGACGCCGCCCGGCACGACGCCGAATCCACGATGGAACTGTATTCCTTGCGCAACGTCGATTCCACTTCGGCGATGGACATCCTGGAACAGACGCTGGACAAACAAGGCAGCAAAGCCGAACTGTCGATCGACCGGATGAGCAACCAGTTGATCGCCATCGCCCGGCCCGAAGTCCATGAGCAGATTACCAAGGTGCTGGAGCAACTCCGCGGCGAAGAACCGGAATTGGAGATCTACGATCTGAAATACGTCGATCCGTCGTCCGCCGAAATGGCCATCCTGAGGCAGTTCACCGACGAAGCCCGCGCGCCCGAAGTCAGTACGGACCCGGTTACGCAGCAGCTGTTCATCCGCGCCACGGCCGAACAGCAGCAGCAGATCCGCGACCTGCTGATCAAGATGGGCGAGACCGGCCTGACGCTGCTCCGCGGCCGTAGCAGCCAGAACATGCGCACCGTTCCCTTCCAGGGCGACGCCAAAGCCGCCCTGGAAGAAATCCGCCGCATCTGGCCCAAGCTCCGCGACAACGAAATCCGCGTCGTCTCGCCCGACCAGGCGCCGCCCCCGCCCGCCGCCGTGCCAAAGAACAAACCCGCTAAGAACAAGACGTCCCAACGAAGCGCCCCGCCCTGCGCCACCGAGTTCGCCTCGGTGGTTCAACAGCCTCTGCCTTACTCCCCGCCTACCTCCACCACCTCCGTCCGCCCCACCGCCAGCGAGCCCCCCGCCGCCTCCGTGCCCGTAGGCCGGAACAAGGTCCCCCGCAGTTCCGTCGCAGCCCAAAACGACAAACCCGCCGACGAGCCTGCTCCGGCCCCGGACGGACGTCCCCAGAAAACCACCCGGCGCAAAACCACCGCGCCCTCCCCGCCCCGCAAGGCTCCCTCCGAAACCTCCCCAACCCCGCCCCCCGAAACCCCGCGGCCCGAATCCCCGCGGCCCGAATCCCCGCGGCCCGAATCCCCCGCCCCCATCTACGTCGTCCCCAGCGATGGTTCGATCACCGTTGTTTGTGATGACCCCGAAGCGTTGGAACAATTCGAAAAACTCCTCCGCGCCATGTCCGGCGGCACCGGCGAGATCGGCCGCAACCTGAGCGTGTACGAACTGAAGCACTCCAACGCAGTGGAAATGGCCGAGAAGCTTCGCGAACTGTACGACACTCGTCGGACCAGCTTCCGCTGGGCGACAACCGAGGTCCGAATCGTCCCCGACGAACGCCTGAACCGCATTCTCGTTCAAGGCAACCGCATCGACCGCGAAACCATCGGCGGGCTGATCCGCGCGCTGGACACCGAAGAGGGCACCGGCTCCAAACCGCAAATCGTGCCTGTCCGGTTCGCCGACGCCGATGAGATCGTCCAGGTTGTCCGGGAAGTCTTCCGCAGCCAGATGACCCGGTTTGCCGCCCCCTCCAGCAACGGTTTCCGCAGCTCTTCCCGCTCCCGCGTCACGCCCGAAATCGCCGTCGACCCGGCCACCAACTCGCTGATCGTCATGGCCCCGTCGCCCCTGCTGGACGAGATCCTGAAACTGATCAACAGCCTGGACCAGGCCGCCCAAGAAAATCCCGCCCGCAACATCAAGATCATCACGCTGCAAAAAACCAACACCCGCCGCGTCGAGGATGCCCTCCAACGCATCCTCCGATCCAGCCCCACCCGCGCCCCTCGCCCCTCTCGCTAACCTCCCCGTCCCCAATGCCGCCGGCTTGCCCGGCGGATCGTTCCGCTTCCCACTACGTCGACATCAGACGCTTTCCACCGCAAGTGCAGGAGCGGCGCTCGGTTCGTGGAGCGAAGCCCAGGCCGGGCAAGGGCCGTGCGAGGCGACGAGCGTGGTTTCCCAATCAACGGCCAGCATCAGGCAATTGATACCGGAGCCGATCCCCAACAAGGCGACTCGGTCGCCGGCTCGCACGTGCCTGCCCTGCAGCCCCAAGGCCATCGTCACCGGCAGGGCCACCGAGCCCGTATTGCCCAGCCAGGGGAACGTCACGAAATCCCGTTCCAGCGGCAGGTCGAGCGACTCCAGCATCAACTTGCGATGCACTGAGCCAACCTGATGGCAGAACGTGCGGGCAATGTCGCCCACCTTCCAGCACGCCGCGTCCAGGAAGTCGCGAAACGTCTCGACGCCCGTGGCGATGCCCTCCCGCAGCAGCTGCTCCGCGTCGGTGTCCATCAACGGCTGCATGCCGCTCCCGACGGCTTCGTCGCGCCCGCCCTGGCAGAGTTGATGAAAGTCCGTGTTAGCCCGCGCCGCCGCCGCGACCAATCTGGTTCCCGTGCGGCTCAGTTCCCTGTCGACCAGCAACACGGCAGCGCTCGCCGAACCAATCGTCAGCGACGCGACGGCGGACTTGATACTGCTGCGAGTCAGGGATGCGTCGCGATTCAGCGCTTCAATGGTCGTTTCGACCAAGGGGCGACTGCTTTCCGTGCCCACCACGATCGCCGCGCGGACCTGCCCCAGCTCGATCATGTTCGCCGCCTGCAGGATGCCGTTCAGCAGCCCCAAACAGGCATTCGACACGTCGTACACCAGACACCGGTGGCCCAGTCGCAAGCCGTGGTGGACGCGGCAGGCCGTGGCGGGTTCCAGGTAGTCGCGACAGACGGACCCGTGGATCAACGCTCCGATCTGGCTCCGGTCGATCCCGGAAGCGGCAATCGCCAACTCGCCGCTGGCGATGCTCGCGTCGCTGGGCAACGCTCCGGGTTCCCAGAAACGCCGTTCGCGGATCCCGGTCATCAATTCCAACCGCCCCTCGGGCAGCCGCAAGCGGCGGTACAGGGGCTCCAGACGCCGTTCGATTTCCTCACTGGTGACGATCTCGTCCGGCAACGTGTAACTGGCGGCTTCTAGGCAAACCTTTTGGTATTGCAGCATGGCGACGACTTTCCTCGCGGTCGCGACGTCAGACTTGGCTTCCACGAACAGTGCGGGGCTCTTCTCGGAGGCGGTGGTACGGGCTAAGTTGCCACTCGGCGAAACTCGGCTCGGAAGACCGCTTCGTTGTGCAACCGCGTGCGGCGTTCAAAATGCGTGCGGAAATCCAGGTCGTGCTCGGCGGGCCGTTGAGCGACCTCGAACGGGCCCAGCAGCCTCGTGACCTTGGCGATCAACGCCAGGGTGGTGTCGAAATACTCTTTCACATCCGTCCAAAAGTGAAAAGTTCCCTCGGGCCGCAAAACCCGTTCGATATCGGCCAGAAACACCGGTGTCAGGACGCGCCGTTTGCGGTGCCGCTGCTTCCACCAGGGGTCGGGAAAATAGGTGTGGACCGCCGCCGCACAGGCGTTCGGCAGATGCACGCGGAACAACTGCAGGGCGTCCCCATCGACCACGACCGCGTTGCTTCGCCCGGCGCGGGCCAAACGGGCGGCTGCGAGGCGAGCGTATTTGTGAGCGATTTCGCATCCCAGAAAATTGTGCTCCGGCCGTTCGCCGGACGCCGTGATCACAAACAATCCCTTGCCGGTGCCCACTTCCACCTCCAGCGGCGCGCCTCGCGCAAACACCGCGGTTTCGTCCCACGGCACCGGCAACTGGTCGAGCGCCAACAGGTGTTTGGAGAGATCGAGAGTCGGGTCGATCTTACGCAGCGCGGGTCGCGCCATGGCTGCAGAAACCCTGAATCCAAGGGAAGGCGTTCTGATACGGACGAATCAAGCCGGCTACGGGACGCCGGCAGACGACGATGGGGGCGGCAGCCCGGTCAGCGCTTCAATGGGAATTGGAACCCCTTTGATGATGCCTTCCACCACGACATTCTGCTTTACCACGCCCTGAAAACGGCTGATGATCATCCGTCCACGGCGGACTTTGACAAGCGAACAGATGAAGACGATCCGATCTCCAGGAACGACCGGATCACGGAATCGGACTTCTTCCAGCCCGCCAAAACCTACCATCGGCGAGCCGAGCAGTTCGTAGCGTTGGGCAAAATAGCTGCACAGTTGGGCCGCTCCTTCGACCATCACTACACCCGGCATCAGCGGCATGCCCGGCATGTGGCCGCGGACCCAAAACTCCTCCTGAGTCACGTCCTTATAGCCGACGCAGACTTTGGCTTCGACGTCCTCGAAAACAATCGCCGTCAATTGCTCCATCTCGTACCGCTGCGGATTGTGCTTGCGGATTTCGTGGATGTCGGCGGTCGGCTTGTCAAAATCGATCTGGGAAAGATCGAACAGAAGCTCTTTGGGAGTCAACTTGCAGTTCCTGGACTGTTAGAAGGTTGTGGTTTCAAGAACTTCGCCACACCGGCAAAAACTGCCTGGACCGGCGCAGCCAAATCCGGTGGAGACCTAGCCTCAGCCGAGCACTCGGGCAGAAAAAACGCACCGCCGGCCACCGCCGGATAACTGGGGCGGAATTCGTTCCGCCCCAAGGACGGCCTGAGGTCCACCCGGCGATCCTTCGATTCGCGATCCGGCCAAGGATGGCAGCCAAGATCTAGGTTCTGACTTTCCGCCGTTTCGCTCGCCGGCCTTTGGCGTTTGCCGGACGCTTTCCATGATTTGCCTTTTTGACTTTGTGATTCGGTTTTGTCACTTTGAACGCTCCCTTTCCGAGGTTTACGGGGTTCGTGGCGAATGGGGCTCAGGCAACCCCGGACCGACGCATTTGGCGTCGTCCGCGAATTGACGCTGCATTCCCAGGTGTCGTCTGTGGACTGCAAACAGGCCATGCCCACTATCGCGTACCAAGATTTCATGCTAAGTTAGCAGCTTTGCGGTTGGCTGAGAAGGTGAACCCCCAGAGCAAGGTGTACGACGACCGCTGGCCAACTCGCGATCGCGAACGGCGACTGACCCGGCGCAAGACGCCTCGGAAGCAGTTTTCGCGGATCAGAGTGAACTGGGAAAGGAAGAATGGACGAAAAAAGCCGGAGTGTTGCGATTGCGACCGCAGGAGTCGCCGTGTGGCACGCCCAATGTTAACCCCTGCTTCTGTGGAAGCGTCGAGAACGAAAGACCGGCCTAGTTTTTCTGTAAAAAAATTCCTCCCCGGCATTGACCATCCTGCTATCGCCGTGTAGCATCGTTCGCTTCCGTCAGGTTTAACAGTTTTGTTCTTCCTGGCAAGAAGTGTTGTTAATCGAAACCTAGCAAGGCTTTACATCTCGGAGGTAGGTTGCGTGACAGCTGGACCAGGTCATGAGGTCATTCGGATTCGGATGGAGGCTTACGACCACGCCATCCTGGATCAAAGTGCCCTGGAAATCGTGGACACGGCCAAACGCACCCATTCCGAAGTGCATGGACCGATTCCGCTTCCGACGCGAGTCGAGAAGTACTGTGTGCTGTCTGGGCCCCACATTGACAAGAAAGCCAGGCAGCAGTTCGAGATTCGCACTCACAAGCGGCTGATCGACATTGTGCAGGCGACGGCGAAGACCATCGAGGCCTTGAACAAGCTTAGCCTGCCCGCTGGAGTAGATATCAAGATCAAGGCGTCTGCACGGTAAGTCTGAAGGTTTACATGGACAATCTGTGATGAAAAGATGCCATTCGGGTAAGTCGGAACGGTGCTGAAGTTGAGCTGTACTGCTCGGCATTCAGAGGCGGTTTTCAATCGACGGCCTGCTGAATCGGTTTCCGGGCTCCCGTAGGCGATAGACCAAACGACGAGAAAAGGTGCGAACCATGACGAAGGGAATACTCGGCCAAAAGGTCGGGATGACTCAGGTATATGATGAGTCCGGGCGGGCAGTGCCAGTCACGGTCGTCAAGGCCGGACCTTGTCATGTGTTGCAGGTGCGGACTGTGGATCGTGACGGCTACGAAGCCGTTCAGCTCGGATACCGGGACAAGAAGCGATCCAAGGGCACTCGATCTCGTCCCAGCCAGGCTAGTCGAGCCGAGCGTGGTCACGTCGCCAATATCAGCAGCAAGCGATCCAAGCGCCGTGCGTCTGCCGGAATTCAAGTCGCGCCGCGAGCCGACTGCGAGCCCAAGCGTTTCATTCGCGAGTTGCGCGGATCCACCGCTGGATTTGAAGTTGGCCAAGTGCTGACTGTCTCCGCCCTAGACGGCGTCTCCGCCGTCGATGTAACCGGCGTCAACAAGGGACGCGGTTATGCCGGCGTCATGAAGCGACACGGCTTTCATGGCCAGCGTGCCACGCATGGCGTGAAAAAAGTGCATCGTCATCCCGGCAGTACTGGCATGCGTCAGACTCCGGGCCGTCTGTTCAAGGGTCACTGTATGGCGGGGCATCTGGGCAATGCCAAAACGACCATCCGGAACCTCAAAGTCTTCAAGGTCGACGCTGCGAACCACCTGCTTCTGCTGCACGGTGCGGTCCCCGGACCCAATGGCGGCTATCTGGTAATTCGCGAGACCAATAAGGTAGGGTAGATCGTTCATGACAACATTGCCAATCTACGATCGCGGCGGCAATCAAGTCGGATCCTACGAGATCGATCCGGCCGCGCTGGCTCCGCGCATCAATAAGCAGTTGTTGCACGATGTGACGGTGATGTATCAAGCCAGTCGTCGGCAGGGAACGAAGAAAACGAAGTCGCGCGGCGAAGTGGCCGGTTCGACGAAGAAGATGTATCGCCAAAAAGGCACGGGTAACGCACGTGCGGGTTCCCGTCGGTCGGGCGTTCGGCGGGGCGGTGGGCACATTCATGCGTTGCAGCCTCGAGACTACTCCTACCGTCTGCCTCGAAAGGCCGTTCAGGCGGCGACGCGAATGGCGATTCGTTCCAAGATCGACAACGGCAGTGTGGTTTGTGTGGACCAGTTGACGTTTTCCGAGCCGCACACGGGCGACATGGCCGCCGTTCTCCGGGCGCTGAAGCTGGCGGGCCAGAGCACGCTGGTGGCGACGGCCGGGTATGACGTGAATGTTTACAAGAGTGCGCGGAACATCGACAAAGTCACCGTCTCGCCGGTGGCGGAATTGAACGCCTTGGCTGTCCTGCAACCGCGGAGAATGCTGGTTACCAAAGACGCGCTGGACGCAATCTGCCAGAAAGCACGCGATTGACGCGGCTCACGACGATTTTTCGAGAATGGTGAACTCAGATGGCTGATTCTCAGGAAATGAAACGGAACGTTAGGAAGGGTATCCAACTGGAGCCTCACCAGGTGATCGTGCGCCCGCTGGTGACGGAAAAGGGGGTGCATTATTCCTCCGAGTTCAACCAGTATGCCTTCGAGATTAGTCCGCTGGCCGATAAAGGGGACGTCAAGCGGGCGGTGGAGGCCTTGTTCAACGTCAAGGTGCTCAAGGTCCGCACCCAGACCCGAGCGGGCAAACCGCGGAGGTACCGGTTTCGAGAGGGATACACGAAGGACTGGAAGAAGGCCGTGGTGACGCTGGACAGTGAGAGCCGTATCGACTTCTTCTAAACTGAAACGACTTGGATTCGCTGCGACGAGCGTGGCGTGTGAGATGCAATCATGGGTGTTCGCTATTACCGACCGACCAGTGCTGGACGACGCGGTGGCAGTGTCAGCGACTTTGCCGAGTTGACCCCTGGCGCGAAGCCGGAAAAGTCTCTGTTGAGGCCCCTGCGGAAGAAGGGCGGGCGCAACAATCAGGGACGGATCACGGCGCGCCATCGGGGCGGCGGGCATAAACGACGCTACCGCGAGATCGATTTTCGTCGCGAGAAGGAAGGCGTGCCCGCCATCGTCGATTCGATCCAGTACGATCCGAATCGCAGTGCGCGGATTGCGCTGTTGCACTACACCGACGGCGAGAAACGCTACATCCTGGCGCCTGATGGTTTGAAAGAGGGCGACCGCTTGGAGAACGGCCAGGATGCTCCGCCGTCCGTCGGCAACAGCTTGCCGCTGAAACGTATTCCCTTGGGGACGGAAGTCCACAACGTCGAGATGCTGCCCGGACAAGGTGCGCGATTGTGTCGCAGTGCGGGCACTGCAGCCACCCTGGTGGCTCGGGAGTCAGGTTGGGCGCAGATCACGCTGCCGAGCGGCGAGATCCGCCGCATTCCCGCTAATTGTCGAGCCACGATCGGCAAAGTCGGCAACCCGGATCACATGAGTATTCGACTGGGTAAGGCGGGACGGAAACGTTGGTTGGGGCGGCGGCCGCACGTCCGGGGAACGGCGATGAATCCCATCGACCATCCGCACGGCGGAGGTGAAGGGCGGACCAAGGGCGGTCGGCATCCGGTCAGCCCGACGGGAAAGTCGGCGAAGGGCGGAGCGACGCGGAAGAAGCGGAAGCCCTCCAACAGCGCCATCGTCCGTCGGCGGTGGTCGCGGCGGTACGGTCAGCTAAAGCTGCCAAGCAAGTAAACGGAGAGAACGGTAGCCCATGAGCAGGTCGCGTAAAAAAGGTCCTTACGTGGACTTCAAGCTGTACCGCAAGGTACAGAAACAGGACGAGGCGGGTACGAAAGAGCCCATCAAGACGTGGGCTCGGGCCTGTACCATCGTCCCCGAGTTTGTCAGTCATACGTTCATGGTTCACAACGGTCGGCAACACATCAAAGTGTTCGTGACCGAAGACATGGTCGGTCACCGGCTGGGTGAGTTTGCCTTGACGCGGACCTTCCGCGGTCATGGCGGCAAGGGGAAGCGTTAGAGGGAGTGAAGGCAATGGCATTTCAGGCCTGCCACAGGTTCGCAAAAATCAGCCCTCGCAAGGTCCGCCCCTTGGCAGACCTGATCCGGGGCAAGTTCGCCGACGAGGCGCTGGCCATCTTGCGCTACCAGCCCCAGCGGGGTGCGCGCATGTTGGAGAAGGTGATCAACAGCGCCCTGGGCAGCGCCCAGGACCCCGCGCAGACGCGAGGCAAGACAGTCGACGTAGACAATCTGGTGGTCGCCGACGCTCGGATCGACGGCGGCCCGATGTTCAAGCGAGTCCGTCCTCGGGCTCGCGGCATGGCGTTTCTGATCAAGAAGCGAATGTCCCACATCCACATCACGCTGGCAGATATCGACGAGATCTAACATGGGTCAAAAGGTCAATCCCATCGCGTTCCGCACCGGCGTCATGACCGGATGGAAAAGCCGCTGGTACGCATCCAAAGCGGAGTTCGGCGAACTGCTGGTCGAGGACCAGAAGATTCGCAACTTCATCAAGAACCATCCCCAGAAAACACAGTATCGGAATGCCGGCATCGATCGCATCGAGATCGAACGCACACGGGACGAAGTGAAGATCGTCTTGTTTGTGGCCCGACCCGGCTTGATCATTGGCAAAAAGGGCCAGGAAGTCGAGTTGTTGCAGGAAGAGTTGCAGAACTTGATCGGCCGGCGAGTGAATTTGAAAATTGAAGAAATCCACCGGCCTGAGGTGTATGCTCAGCTGGTGGCGGAAGACATCGCCCAGCAATTGGCGAAACGGTCGAGTTTCCGACGCACCATGAAACGTTCGGTGGAGCAGACCATGGAGGCCGGGGCGAAGGGAATCAAGATCCAATTGTCTGGGCGGCTCGGCGGGGCAGAAATGTCACGCCGGGAAAAGCAGATCGCAGGCTCCCTTCCGTTGAGCACCCTGCGGGCGAAGATCGACTATGGTTTCGCGGAAGCGAAAACGGCCCAGGGGCACATTGGGGTCCAGGTCTGGGTGAATCAAGGTACCTACGAAGGAGATGTGTCCGATGGCGCTGATGCCGAAGCGGGTAAAGCACCGAAAAAGCCAAAGAGGACGTATAAAAGGTAACGCCACGCGCGGTAATCGCGTCGTGTTCGGCGATTTTGGCTTGCAGGCGGTTCAGGGCGGGTGGATCAAAGCCCAAACGATCGAAGCGGGCCGAATCGCGGCGCAGCAGTACGTGCGTGGTGAAGGACGTTTGTACATCCGCATTTTTCCCCACAAGCCGACGACGGCTAGGCCCTTGGAGACGCGGATGGGGAAAGGCAAGGGCGAGCCGGAGTTTTGGGTGGCAGTGGTAAAGCGGGGCACGGTCCTGTTTGAACTGGGAGGGGTGCCGGAGGAGCAGGCGCGGGTCTGTTTCGCGCGTCTGGCTCACAAGATGCCGATCCCAGTGCGATTGATTCGGCGCCGGCCGGCGTGAGCGGAGGGTAATTGGCGATGAAGGTTTCGGAACTGCGAGACATGAGCGACGAGCAGTTGGCGCTCACGTTAAAAGATACATGTGAGAGTCTGTTTCGGCTGAGGATGCAGGCGCAGACCGAGCGACTGGACGCGCCGAGCGAGTTGCGGCACCACCGGCGACTCGTCGCGCAAATCAAGACGATTCAAAGGGAACGAGAACTCCAGTTGGGGAAGTGAGCGGACATGCCGAGACGAGTATGCGTAGGCGTGGTGACCAGTGACAAGATGGCCAAGACGCGCGTCGTCGAGATCCCGCGTCTGGTGCAACATCCTCGGTACGGAAAGTACGTCCGACGGAGGACAACGTGTTACGTGCATGACGAGGACGAACAGTCCGCGTGCGGCGATACCGTGGAGATCATGGAGTCGCGGCCGCGCTCCCGGATGAAGCGTTGGGAGTTGGTCCGCGTCGTTGAGAAGCGGCGCGAGGAAGATTTGGTGACCGCGGCGGAGGCCAGCCCGGAGAGCGAGACCAGCGTAGGATAGTCAGCTATGATCCAGCAAGAGACACGATTGCAAGTCGCAGACAATACCGGCGCCAAGGAGGTGCAGTGCATCAAGGTCCTTGGCGGCTCGCGTCACCGCTACGCCCGTCTGGGCGATGTGGTCATCTGCAGCGTGAAGAGCGTGATCCCCGGCAGCGACATTAAGAAAAAAGCCGTGGTCCGGGCAGTGATCGTTCGTTGCAAACAGCCCACGCGGCGTCCCGACGGGAGCTACATCCGCTTCGACAGCAACGCGGCTGTGATCATCGATAACGACAACAATCCGCGCGGCACGCGCATATTCGGGGCGGTGGCCCGTGAGCTGCGCGAAAAGAACTTCATGAAGATTGTCAGCTTGGCCAGCGAGGTGTTGTGATGCACATTCGGGTGAACGATATGGTCGAAGTCATTGCCGGCGACGACCGCGGGCAGCGGGGCAAGGTGCTGGCCGTGCAGCCGCGGGCTGGGAAGTTAATCGTCGAGGGCGTGAACCGGGTCTACAAGCACGTCCGGCGCAGCCAGCGCAATCCCCAGGGCGGCCGGTTGTCGAAAGAGATGCCGATTCCCGTGTCCAACGTGATGGTGATTTGTCCCCAGACCAATAAGCCGACACGGCTCGGAGTTCGCTACCTGGCGGACGGGACCAAGGAGCGGTACGCCAAGCGAAGCGGTGTCTCGTTGGGGAGCATTAGCCCTGCCAGGAAGCGGTATGCCAAGAATGTCTAGTGGGGCAACTGGCCACGCCAGCGGGCAAAGAAGCGAACAGAAAACCAAGCGGTCCAGAGTTACCATTTCGGGCGAGCAAGATCATGGCTAAGAAAACACGAGGGGAAAAGACTGACGCGGGACAGGATCAGGCTGCCGCGGCAGGGCCAAAGACGATTGTCGTCCCTCGACTTCAGGAGCGATATCAGCAGCAGGTGTTGCCTGCCCTGCGGGAGAAGTTGGGACGGACGAATCCCATGTCGCTGCCGCGGCTGACGAAAATGGTCGTCAGTATGGGCGTGGGGGCGGCGACCCAGGACAAGAAGATTCTGGAGACGGCCGTGGAGGCGCTGACCGAGATCGCGGGGCAGAAGCCCGTGATCACGCAGGCCCGCAAGAGCATCGCAGGATTCCGCTTGCGCGAGGGCATGGCGATCGGTTGCAAGGTGACTTTGCGGCGGCAGCGGATGTATGAGTTCCTGGATCGGCTCGTATCCTTGGCCTTGCCGCGTGTCCGCGACTTTCGCGGAATCAGCCGGGAGGCGTTTGACGGACGTGGAAATTACAGCCTGGGGTTGGCTGAGCAATTGGTGTTTCCGGAACTCAATCCGGACAAGTACCTGAAGGTCCAGGGATTGAACATCACCTTGGTGACCACGGCGGAAAACGATGAGGACGCCATGGAGTTGCTAACCCTGATGGGGCTGCCTTTCCGTCGCGACGATTCGGCGGCCGCTTAGGAGATGCCGGATTCTGCCGCGGCGCGAGCCTGCGGCCAGAGGGCGTGTCAACAAGTTAGTTTTGGAGACAGGTGGACATCCGTGGCAAGTAAATCGAAGATTGCGAAGTCGCGCCGCGTGGCCAAATTCGCGACGCGTCAAAAACGGCGTTGCCGACTGTGCGGCCGGCCGCGCGCGGTTTACCGAAAGTTCGGCATCTGCCGGATTTGTTTCCGCAAACTGGCGGATCAGGGACTGATACCTGGCGTGCGCAAGTCGAGCTGGTAGTGGGAGAACTCAACGAAGATGATGACCGACCCGATCGCCGATATGTTGACTCGCATCCGGAACGCGGTCCGCGTAGAGAGGCCCTATGTCGACGTGCCTTTGTCCAACGTCAAACGGGGCTTGGCGGACGTCCTCAAGCGCGAGGGATACATCTGGGACTGGCAAGTCGTCGAGGCAGCGCCTCTATCGCATTTGCGCCTGGAATTGAAATACGGTCCCAACGGCGAGCGTCTGATCCAGAAGATCCGCCGCGTGAGCAAACCAGGACGGCGCGTTTATTGCCGGGCCAAGGAACTGCGGCCCGTGCTTAATGGCATGGGGATTACAATCATCAGCACCAGTCGGGGAGTTGTCAGCGACCGCGAAGCGCGGCAACGGAAGCTGGGCGGTGAAGTCTTGTGTGAGATTTGGTAGTAGCGGGAAGCGGTGTTGCTATGTCACGCATCGGAAAGAAACCCGTGCCGATTTTGGACGGCGTCAACGTTTCCGTCCAGGGACGCATGGTGTCGGTGGAAGGCCCCAAGGGCAAGCTGCAGTGGGAGCATCGTCCCGAAGTGACGGTCCGTGTGGACGAGGCGGGACGCAGCGTGGTGGTGGAGCGGTTGCAGGAGAATCGCGAATCCCGCGCTTTCCACGGCCTGACTCGTGCCCTGATCAACAACATGATCCAGGGGGTCAAGGACGGGTACCAGAAGCGGCTCGAAATCGTGGGCGTGGGTTACCTGGCGGCAGTGCAGGGCACCGTCCTGCAACTGCGGGTGGGGTATGCCAACGAGTTACAGAAGGCGATTCCTCCCGGTCTGCAGGTAACCTGTCCGGATCAGACGCACATTGTCGTGCAGGGCTGTGACAAGCAGCAGGTCGGCGAGTTCGCTGCCGAAGTGCGTGCGTTGCGGAAGCCGGAGCCCTACAAGGGCAAGGGAATCCGATATGAGGGCGAACACGTGAAAATCAAACCGGGCAAAGCGGCGACCTAAGGCGGTTTACAACGATGTGGACCGTACGTTTTCGCGCAGAGACGCCCGCAGGCCAGAACCCTATACGCTTGGATTGAACCGTGAAGAAGCAACAGATTGTGAACCAGCGGAGGCAGCGACGTAGGTTCCACGTGCGCAACAGCGTCCGTGGGACGGCCGATCGGCCTCGGCTCAGCGTGCATCGCAGTCTCCAGAACATCAGCTGCCAGGTGATCGACGACCTTGCCGGGAAGACGTTGGTTTCTGCCAGTTCCCGGGACAAGGAGTTGCGCGAGCAACTCTCGTACGGCGGGAATAAGGCCGCCGCGGTCGTCGTGGGCAAGGTCCTGGCCGCCAAGGCGCTGCAGGCAGGAATTAAGGAAGTGCGTTTCGACCGCGGCCACTGCAAGTATCATGGGCGGGTGGCTGCCCTGGCGGATGCTGCCAGAGAAGCAGGATTGGTGTTTTAGGACGATTCGTAGGGTTTCGGATCGGAAACAGGTGCATCGTGGCTACAGACGCTCCCTACGGGGAAACCTCAGTCGAAAAAGTCGTCAACATCCGGCGCTGTGCGGCGGTCGTCAAGGGCGGGCGTCGGTTCAGCTTCGCCGCCATGACGGTCGTCGGCGATGGCAAAGGCAAAGTGGGGTGGGGCTATGGCAAGGCCAACGAGGTTCCTCCCAGTGTCGAGAAGGCGAACAAGCAAGCGTCCCGGCAGATGGTCGAGATCGCGCTGATCGAAGGCACCATTCCGCACGCGGTGCGCGGCAGGTTTGGCGCCGGCCAGGTGCTGCTGATGCCGGCCGGGCCCGGAACGGGTATTATTGCGGGCGACGCCGTGCGATCCGTCTGCGAGGCGGCGGGCATTAAGAACATCTTGACCAAGAGCCTGGGGACCAACAATCCGATCACCCTGGTGAAGGCGACGTTTCAAGCGTTGAGCCAACTGCGGACGCGGCAGGACGTGGAACGTTTGCGAGGAGTCACCCTGACATGAATTTGAGCGATGTCCACAGCGGAATCCAGAAGCACAAGAAAGGCCGTCGCATCGGTCGCGGACCGGGCTCAGGGCGAGGCAAGACCGCCGGTCGCGGCCACAAGGGCCAACGCTCGAACGCCGGTTACGGCGCTTTGCCGATCTACCAGGGCGGGACGATGCCGTTGGTCCGGCGAGTTCCCAAGCGCGGCTTCAACAACTCCTTCGCACTGCGCGTCGCAACGGTGAACTTGGCCGATCTGGAACGTGTGTTTACGGCGGGCGAAGAGGTCAATCCAGAAACACTGCGAGCCAAATCGCTAGTCAAACGACGCTATGACGAACTGAAGGTGCTTGGATTTGGGGAGTTGACCAAGAGTCTAAACGTGGCGGCCCACCGATTCAGCACTGCAGCGCGGGAAAAGATTGAGAAGGCCGGCGGCAGTGTGAGCGTCCTGCCAGGTCGCAGGCCGGAGTTGGCGGCGCCGAGTGAAGCGGTTGATGCACCGACCGTTTAGGCTGGCGGGGATGTTGTTGACCGTGTTTGTCGTGGTGGCTTTTCCCTGGGTCTTTTAGCTTGCAGGAAGCGTGAACTCGGAAAGGATGGATCTCGATCATGTGGGAAAAACTGCGTGTCGTTTTCACCATCCCGGAACTCCGTCAAAAGATCTTTTTGACGTTGATCTTCCTGGCTATTTATCGGGTGGGCTATCACATTCCCTTGCCGACCATCAACCAGGAGGTGATGGCGAAATCCAGCACGGAGCAAGGAGGCCTGGGGGACTTTGTGGACCGCGTGGCGGTGTTCAGCGCCAGTAACCTGCGCGAGGCGACGATTTTTGGTTTGGGGATCATGCCGTACATCTCCGCTTCGATCATCTTTCAGTTGCTGGGCAGCGTCTGGAAGCCCATTGAAGAGTTGCGAAAGGAAGGCGAGACGGGGCGCAAGAAGATCAACGAGTATACACGCTACCTCACCGTCTTTCTTTGTCTGTTGCAAAGCTGGATGTACGTTCGTTGGTATTTGATGGGGGCTGGCGGCGGCAGCGGCGGCGGATTGATCGATCCATCGTTCTTGAATGCCCGAGGCGAGCTAAGTCTGGCTTGGCAGTTGACCTCGGTTGTTACGATGACGTGTGGCACGATCTTTCTGATGTGGCTGGGCGAACAGATTGACGAATTTGGCATCGGCAACGGAATCAGTCTGTTGATCATGGCGGGCATTTTGGCTCGTATGCCTGGTGCGTTGGTCGACCTGGTCAAAAACGCCGAGTTGCAACTGGTCGGCGTCATGGCCGGCCGGATCGGTGTCGAGCATCTGATCATCCTGTCGCTGTTGTTTGTCGGTGTGGTCGTCGGCGTGGTGTTTATTACGCTGGGGCAAAGGCGGATACCGACGCAGAGCGCCAAGCATGTTCGGGGACGGCGGACTTACGGCGGTACACGCCAGTATTTGCCATTGCGGATCAATCAAGCGGGTGTGATGCCGATCATTTTCGCCAGCAGCCTTCTGATGTTGCCAGCCATGTTTTTTGCCTTCTTGGGCAACATCCTCACGGGAGCGTCGTCGCAATTGAGTCAGATTGCCGACATGTTCAACCGCGGCACCTCGTTCTTATACAACCTGATGTACATCGCCTTTATTTACTTCTTTTGCTATTTTTGGACGGCGATCACGTTTAATCCCAAGGAGATGTCAGAGAACCTGAAGGACTACGGTACATTTATTCCAGGCTACCGACCTGGAAAACGTACTGCGGACTATCTGGAGAAGGTGATGGTGCGAATCACCTATGTCGGTGCTGGCTTCTTGGCGATCGTCGCGATTGTGCCCACGATTGTTTCCAGTTCTCTGGGCGTAAGTTTCACTATTGCAAGCTT
>ERZ747221.119-NODE-119-length-91060-cov-6.186793_pt1 | contig 91060 bp, 77 predicted proteins | sample MGYA00374949_ERZ747221 | MGnify/ENA primary metagenome ERZ747221 (study PRJEB28779, sample SAMN05720172) | bioreactor metagenome | isolation source: Anaerobic biogas reactor | place: USA:Washington, USA | collected 2015-08-08 ... | reverse complement strand
CACGCACTCAGAAGGAGCGCATTCGGTCCAGCATCGGCTACATGCCCCAGAGCTTCAGCCTCTACGGCGACCTGACGGCGGAGCAGAACCTCAGCTTCTTCGCCGACATCAACGGGGTGCCGCGCGCAGAAAAGCGGTCGCGGATCGAGTCTCTCCGGGCTTTCACCCGACTCGATGGACTGACCAACCGGCGCGCTCTGGCGCTATCCGGCGGCCAGAAGAAGAAGCTGGCGCTGGCATGTGCCCTAGTGCATGACCCGGCGGTTCTCATCCTGGACGAGCCTTCCACCGGCGTGGATCCCGTCTCGCGGCGCGAGCTGTGGGCGATCCTCGGGCGGGTGGTGCAGCGCGGGGTGGCCGTCATCGTCAGTACCCCTTACATGGACGAGGCGGAGCGGTGCCACCAGGTGGCGGTGCTCCACAACGGCCGGCTACTAACCTCAGGAACTCCCGATGCGCTGGAGAGAGCTCTCCCCTTCGAGGTGCTTGAGGTTAAGGCCAGCCCGCGAAAGGAGATGCGTCGGGTGGTGGGCGAAACGCCGGCCATCCTGGAGTGGCGCCCGGTGGGCGATGGCCTGCGGCTGGCCGTGGAACCGGACGCGGCCGACCGGGTGCTGGCAGAGTTGTCGGAGCGCTTCCGGGCGGCCGAGGTGGAGGTGCGCTTTCTGCGCCGGGCCCGCACGACCATGGAGGACGTGTTTGTGCACCTGGTGGAAGGCGAGGGGGGCGTGGCGTGAGCACGACGAGGCTGGCCGTCGAAGTGGATAAGCTGAGTCGCCGGTTCGGTGATTTCGCCGCCGTCCAGGAAGTGAGTTTCTACATTCCGGAAGGCGAGATCTTCGGCTTGCTGGGTCCGAATGGGGCGGGCAAGACCACCACCATTCGCATGCTCTGTGGCCTGATGAAGCCTTCGGGCGGGCGGGCGACCGTGTTGGGTATGGACGTGATGCGGCAGGCGGAGGGCATCAAGAAGCGCATTGGTTATATGTCCCAGGCCTTCTCGCTATACGACGATCTGACGGTGGTGGGCAACCTGGCTTTCTACGCGGCCGTCTACTCGGTGCCGCGGCGTGAGCGCCAGGCGCGGCTGGAGGAGTTGGTGCAGGTCACCAACCTGACCGGCCTGGAGCATCGACTCGTACGTCACCTCTCCGGCGCCATGCGGCAGCGTCTGGCTCTTGCCTGCGCCCTGGTACACCGGCCCGACATGATCTTCCTCGATGAGCCTACGGCCGGTGTGGATCCTTTGGCCCGGCGCGCCTTCTGGGACCTCATCTACTCCATGGCCGGCCAGGGCGTGAGCGTGCTTGCAACCACGCACTACATGGACGAGGCGGAGTACTGCAACACGGTGGGCATGATGTATGCCGGGCGGATGGTGGCGGTGGCGTCGCCGGCAGCCCTGCGGGCCCGGCTGCCCGGGGTGCTGTACCAGCTGGACGTGAGACCCATCGAGCGCGCCCAGGAGGTCCTGGAGGGCTCGCCGGGCGTACTCGATACGTCCATCCATGGAGCGCTCCTGCACGTGGTGCTGGCGGAGGCGGCAGTCGAGGGCGAGTTGCAGCCGCGGTTGGAGGCAGCCGGCCTGGAGGTGGGCCGCATCGAGAGCACCGAGCCCTCTCTCGAGGACGTTTTCATATCACTGGTCGAGGATCGCGAGCGTCACCCCGCGGCCTCGTCGATCCTGGCGCCACCGGTGGAGGACTGAGTAGATGGATCGCCTCTGGACCATCATGGGTAAGGAGTTCGAGCACATCCGCCGGGACCCGCGGACGATGGCTCTCATCGTGGTGCTGCCCGCCCTGCTGCTCGTGCTGCTGGGTTACGGCATCTCCGGTGAGTCCAGCGACATATCCCTAGTGGTCGCTGACCTGTCGCGCAGCTCCGCCAGCCGCGAGTTGATCCAGCGGTTCACTGCCGGGCGGGACTTCCGCTTCAGCTACGAGGTCCAGAGCGAGGACGAACTGCTTAGGCTCATGGATCAAGACCACGGCAAGGCAGGCATCCTCATTCCGGCGGACTTCGGCCGTAAGCTGAGCACTGGGGAGTCCACCGCCATCCAGCTGTACGTGAACGGCTCCGCCGATCCGACGCTGGTGCAGACCACTGAGCTGAAGCTGAGCGCCATCGCCCAGATGGCGGCGCAGGAGGTCCTGGTGGAGCGCGTCACGCTGGGGGGAATGAGCGGCGGGCTCAGCCTTCCCTTCGAGACGTACGTGCGGATGCTCTACAACCCGGAGAGCGACAGCAAGCGCTACATGATCCCCGGCCTGATACCGATCATCCTGCAGGTGCAGGCCCTGATGCTCACCGCCCTGGCGATCGTCAAGGAACGGGAGCACGGCACCATGGAGCAGTTGATCGTCACGCCGATCAAGTCGTGGGAGCTGATGGGCGGCAAGATCCTGCCGTACCTGTTGGTCTCGTTGGTGAACACCCTCGTTCTCCTGGTCATGGGAGACCTGATGTTCGGAGTCGACATAACCGGCTCCTTCTGGGAGTTGTTCGGGCTGAGCGCCGTCTTCATCGTCGGCTCGCTGGGGATGGGCGTACTGATCTCCAACATCTCCCAGTCGCAGATGCAGGCCCTCTACCTGACCGTATTCGTAGTGATCATCCCGGCGATCATCCTCTCCGGGCTCATGTTCCCGCGGGACAACATGCCCGCATTCTCGTATTGGTTCAGCGAGTTGATGCCGGTGACGCACTATCTGGAGATCACGCGAGGCATCATGCTCAAGGGAGTGAACGCTCGGTCCCTCTGGCCATCCATATGGCCCTTGGTGGTGCTGAGTGTGGGCTACTTTGTCGCCAGCGTTCTGGCATTCCGGAAGCGAATCTGACCCCCGGAGATCGGAGGCACCATATGACAGGAGACAACCGATGCGCATGAGACACCTGCTTTTGGCCGGGCTGCTGCTGGCAGTGCTGTCCGGATGCGGCGTGCTGAACGGTGAGGCCGAAGAGGGCCCCCTGGTAGGCTCGGGCATGGTCGCGGCCAACGAGGTGAAGATCGCTGCCGAGATCTCCGGACGAGTGGTGGAGATTGCCGCGAGCGAGGGGCAAAGCGTGGCCGCCGGGGACATTCTTTTCCGGGTGGACGATAGCCTGCTTGTTGTCCAGCGACGACAGTCAGAGGCAGCGGTCCAAGCGGCGGAAGCGGCTCTGGCGGCGGCCCAGGCACAGCTGGAAGGGGCGCTTCTCCAGGAGAGCCTGGCCACCCAGGGGGCACGGCTGCAGGACCTCCCCAACCGCGCCCAGGCCTGGGCCGCCGAGCAACCGGCGGAGTTCAACCTGCCGGCCTGGTATTTCGGCGCCGACGAGCGCATCCAGGCGGCCGAGGAAGAGGTCCGTACTGCTGAGGACAACCTGGCTACCCAGGTCGCCAATCTGGAGCAGGCACTGCAGAAGGGGAGCAACGTTCAGTTCGTGCAGGCAGAGGACCGGCTGGCGAAGGCGCAGGCAGCGTTCGCCGTGGCTGTGCCCACCCTGCAGCAGGCACAGAACGCCGGCGCCAGCGAGACGCTTCTGGAGATGGCCGTTGACGCGCACGAATCGGCCCTGAAGGAGCTGGAAGCGGCGCAGCTGGAGTACCGGCGCATACTGACCACCACCGCCGCCGACGAGGTCATGGAGGCGCGGGCGCGGGTGGCCGTCGGCCAGGCGCGGCTGGACACTGCCCGTGATCAGGTCACCGCCCTGCAGACGGGCGAGCGGGCGCTCCAGGTGCAAGCGGCGACCCAGGCGGTACGGCAGGCAGAGACGGCCGTGGGTCAGGCGGAGGCAGGCGTCGCGCAAGCCGAGGCAGCACTCGAGATGATCGACGCTCAGATCGTGAAGACCACCGTCCGTGCGCCCAGCGCAGGCGTGGTGTTGGCCCGCAACCTCGAGGTAGGGGAGATCGCGGCCGCCGGCGGCGTGGCGATGACCATCGGCCGCCTGACGGAGGTCGAGGTGACGGTCTACATTCCGGAAGACCGCTACGGGGCTGTCAAGCTGGGCGATGCGGTCACCATCCAGGTGGACTCCTTCCCGAATCGGTCGTACCAGGGCACGGTCAGTCATATCGCCGGTGAGGCCGAGTTCACCCCTCGGAACGTGCAGACGGTGGAAGGCCGCAAGACAACGGTGTTCGCCGTGACGGTGGTGGCGGCCAACCCTGACCTCGAACTCAAGCCGGGCATGCCCGCCGACGTGACTTTCCGCTAGAACAGGATCGTTCCCAGACCAACGAGCCCGCCGGACGGCCGGCGGGCTCGTTTGGCGTCTTGCGCTGTAGGGTCCGGTCTGGCAGCGCTAGGCCCGGACGGTCATAATGGGTCCCGAACACCGAAAGCAGAGGAGGCCACATGAACGACCGCGAGCGCTTCGTCCGCACGATGCACTACCAGGACGTAGACCGCATCCCGTTCTGGGACTTTGGTTTCTGGACGGAGACTGTGGACGTGTGGTACGGGCAGGGGCTGCCGCGCGACGTTTGGCTCAACACGTACTTCGGCATGGACCGGCAGTACGAGCACTTCCCCACAAACCTGGGGATGATGCCTTCCTTTGACGTGGTGGTGTTGGAGGATCGGGGCGACAGCGAGGTGGTGATAGACAGCGCCGGCGTGAAGCTGGAACGGCGCAAGGACGGTAGCTCCATCCCCCACTTCCTCGAGTTCCCGGTGCGGGATCGCGCCTCGTGGGAGGAGATGAAGAAGCGCTACGACCCGACCTCTCCCCGCCGGCAACCGGAGTACTTCCAGGACGCCGTGCGCACCCGCCAGGACCGCGACTATCCCCTGGGGATCAACTGCGGGTCCCTCTACGGCTGGTGCCGCAACCTTATGGGCGTGGAGAACCTCAGTCTGGCGGTGTACGACGACCCGGGCCTGGTGCGGGACATGATGCGCCACTTCGCGGACCTGGCCATTCACTGCATCACCCCGGTGCTGGAGGCGCTGCCGCTGGACTACGCTAGCTTCTGGGAGGACATGGCCTACAACACCGGGCCGCTGCTCTCGCCCAAGCTCTTCCGCGAGATGATGATACCGGAGTACCGCCGCATCACTGATGTGTTGCATCGCTACGGCGTGGACGTGGTCTACGTGGACTGCGACGGGCGCATCGACCAACTGCTTCCGCTGTGGCTGGAAGCAGGAGTGAACTGCATGTTCCCCTGGGAGGCGCGCTGCAATGACGACCCCTGGGAGGTGCGGCAGCGAGTCGGTCGTGATCTGCTGGTCATCGGCGGCATCGACAAAATGGCGCTCATCGCCGGCAAGGAGGCCATCGACGCCGAGGTGGCTCGCCGCAAGCCACTCATGGACGACGGCGGCTACATCCCCACCGTCGACCACCGGGTACCCCCCGACGTAACCCTGGACAACTACCGTTACTACCTCGATGTGTTGCGCAAGGCAGTGGAGCGGTAGCCGACCGGTCCTAGAACGGGCTACGAGCGAAGGCGGGACCAGCACGGTCCCGCCTCTTGCGCGTCTGCGTGGAGTTGCGGCGGAGCCCTGTGGGTCTAGCCGGCCTCGAGCAGGGACTGGCCGTCGTCCTCTTCGGCCTGAATCGGTTCCCGGTGTTCACAGGCGATGCACTGAGCCGAGTTGCGGCCGCGCTGGACCATGAGCGAGCCGCAGCGCGAGCAACGCTGGTTCAGGGGCCGGGAAACGCTCGAGAAGTCGCAGTCGGGGTAGGTCTCGCAGCCGTAGAATAGGCGGCCGCGCTTGCTCCGGCGGCGCACCAGTTCGGCGCCGCACTTGGGGCAGGCCACCCCGATGCGCTCCAAGAAGGGCTTGGTGTTCTTGCAGTCGGGGAAGCGGCTGCAGCCGACGAACTTGCCGAACCGTCCGAACTTCACCACCATCGGCGCCCCGCACTGGTCGCAGTCAAACCCTGCCGGTTCGTCCTCCATACGGACGTCCTTGATCTCGTCGCGGGCGAGGGCCAGGCGCTCGCTGAAAGGCCCGTAGAACTCGCGCACCACCGGTACCCAGGCCTTGTTCCCGGCCGCTACCTCGTCCAGGTCGCTCTCCATATGGGCGGTGAAGCCCACATCCATGACCTGAGGGAAGTGCTCTACCAGCAGATCCGTCACGACGTACCCGGTCTCAGTGGGGACCAGGCTGCGCTGCTGACGCTCGACATAACCACGGGAGAGTATGGTGGAGATGATGGAGGCGTAGGTGCTGGGGCGCCCGATGCCCTCACTCTCCAGTTCCTTGATGAGCGTGGCCTCGTTGAAGCGCGGAGGTGGTTGGGTGAAGTGTTGTTCGGGCAGAATCTCCAGCGCCTGAAGCGCTTCGCCTTCCGCGACGGCAGGAATCTCCGGCTCCTTCTGCTTGGAGTCGGCCTCGCCGGTGACGGCCAGAAAGCCGGGGAAGATCAGCGTGGAGCCGCTAGCGCGGAACAGATAGTGGTGCGCGCCGTCGTCGGTGTCGGCCATCACGTCCACCGTGAGCGTCTTGTAGACGGCGGGGCGCATCTGGCTGGCCATCAACCGGCGCCAGATCAGCCGGTACAGGGCCAGTTGGTCCCGGCTGAGGAACTGGGACACGCTCTCAGGCGTGCGCTGAACGGAGGTGGGGCGGATGGCCTCGTGCGCCTCCTGGGCCATGCGGGAGCGAGTGCGGTAGTGCCGCGCTGATTCGGGCAGGTACTCGGGGCCGAAGCGCTCCTCGATGACCTGCCTTGCCTCCTGCAGGGCCGACTCGGCCACGTGGACGCTGTCGGTTCGCATGTAGGTGATGAGACCCTGTGACCCCTCGGGGCCGAGGTCAACGCCCTCGTAGAGCTGCTGGGCGACGCGCATGGTCCTCGCCGCCTGGTACCCTAGCCGGCGCGAGGCCTCCTGTTGCAGGGTGCTGGTGGTGAACGGCGGTGGCGGAGTGCGGCGGCGGGTGCCCTGCTTGACGCTGTCCACCGCATAGCGGGCGCCTTCCAGGCGTTCGACGACCAGCCGTGTGGCTTCCTCGTCTCTGAGCTCCGGATCCTCACCATCGGCCTTGGATAGGGAGGCGCGGAACTGCTCACTGCTGTTCTCGGTCCGGGCCAGCAGGGCGTCGATGCTCCAGTACTCCTGCGGATCGAAGGCCAGGATCTCTCGCTCCCGGTCGACGATCAGGCGCACGGCCACGGACTGGACCCGTCCGGCGGACAGACGCCCACGTACCTTCTGCCAGAGCAGAGGGCTGAGCTCGTAACCCACCAGGCGGTCCAGAATGCGCCGCGCCTGCTGTGCGTCCACCAAGTCCTGATCGATCTCACGCGGATGCTCGAAGGCGGCGCGAATGGCGTTGGGGGTGATCTCGTGGAAGACAACCCGCCGGGCGCGCTCGGGCTCCAACTCGGTGGCCGCCATCACGTGCCAGGCGATGGCCTCGCCCTCGCGGTCGAGGTCGGTTGCGAGGTAGACCTCACGGGCACTGTCGACGGCGCTTTTGAGCTCCTTGACGACGGAGCGCTTGTCATTGGGGATGCGATACGTCGGCTCGAAGTCCTTTTCCGTGTCCACCGAGAGGCGCGAGCGCAGCAGGTCGCGCACGTGACCGACGGAGGCACGAACGGTGTAGCCCTTTCCGAGGTAGCGCTGGATGGTGCGTGCCTTGGTCGGCGACTCCACGATCACCAGGTTGCCGCTGCGGTGCCGGCGGCTCCTCGTGGCGGGCTTGGTTCCCTTTCCCTTGGCGGACTTGGAGCGCCCAGAGCCGGCTTTGCTCTTGGGAGCCCGCTTGCCGCCGGGAAGAGCCCGGAACAGGCCGCGCCCGCACTGAGGGCAGGCGCCCACTATGCCCGGATTACCGGACTTGGACTCTCCCTCGTGGGCGTCGACCATGGTGACTTTGGCGCGGCACTGTAGACAATAGGCTTGAATATCGGTCAAGATGGCGACAGAGCTCCTATAGGTATTGAGTGCGGTTTTCGGCCCGGAGTCGGTCTACCAGTTCCTTCACGTCCTGGGACCGGTCCTTGGGGCAGATCAGCAGGGCGTCGTCGGTGTCCACCACCACGAAGTCCTGCAAGCCGATGGTGGCGATGAGGCGGCGCTCGCCATATATGAGTGAGCCCGTGGTGCCGGAGTGCAGGTGATCGGCACCCAGAACGACATTGCCGTCCTCGTCGGGCTCTATGACCTGAGCCAGGCTAGCCCAGGTCCCGACGTCGCTCCAGCCGATCTCGGCCGGGATGACGGCGACGCGATCGTCCTTCTCCATCACTCCCACGTCGATGCTGACTGCCTGAACGCCGGCCCAAGCCGCATCCAGGGCCGCCGGCTCGGTGGCAGTGCCCTGGGCGACAGCGATGGCGTCGAGCGACTCGGCCAGGGCAGGCAAGTGCTGCTCCAGGGCGGAGAAGATGCGGTCGACTCGCCAGACGAACATGCCTGCGTTCCACAGGTGCCGCCCGCCGGCCAGGAACTGCCGTGCCCTTTCCAGGTCGGGCTTCTCAGTGAAACGTGCCACCCGATGCGCCGAGTGCGGCGCCGCGTGCTCCAGAGGGGCACCCAATTCGATGTAGCCGTAGCCGGTCTCCGGCCGCGACGGAGTGATGCCGATGGTGACCAGATAACCCCGCTCAGCCTGCTCGACGGCAGCCGCCACGACGCTCCGAAACTCGGCCGGGCGTTGGACGATGTGGTCGGCGCTGAGCACGGCCACCATGGCCTCGGGATCGCGTCGCCGGATGGGCAGGCAGCCCAGACCGACTGCCGGGGCAGTGTTCTTCCCCGATGGTTCCACGATCACGTTGTACGGCGGGACGGCAGGAAGTTGGCGCACGACCTCGTCGCGGCAAGCGGCGTTAGTGATGACGTAGACCTGGTCGGCGGGAACGGACGGCCCGAGCCGGTCGTAGGTTTCCTGGAGCATGGTGCGCGGAGACGCCAGGTCCAGCAATTGCTTGGGCAGGTGGTGGCGGCTGCGGGGCCAGAGGCGTGTCCCTTGACCGCCGGCCAATATGAGCGCGTACACTGCGCGAACCTCCTGTGTTGATCGGCCCTTCAAAGGAAAGGTCCGCTTCGTAGGGCGGACCGGTCACTCGTGAGTGTACGCGACCCCTGCTTCCCGCACCAGAACATAGTGCATCCCGCCCACGGAGCGGGCCAGGCCTTTGAGTTCCAACAACGCGAGGGTACTGGAAACCGTGGCTGGAGGGAGGCCGCTCTCTCGCCCGATCTCGTCCACGTGGCGCGGGTCGAGGCTGAGGGCGCCGAGCACACCGCGCTCGTTCTCGTCGCCGGGCATCGCCAGTCGGACTTCCGTCTGAGCGGCGACCAATTGCAGGTCCATCTCTTCCAGAATATCCTCGGCAGTGGTAACCAGCTTGGCCTCACCCCGCTTGATCAGACCGTTGGTGCCCTGGCTCATGGGCCAGAAGATACTGCCCGGGACCGCGTAAGTGTCCCGTCCTTGCTCGAGGGCGAACTGGGTGGTGATCAGGGCGCCGCTACGCTCCCCCGCCTCGATGACGAGCACGCCGTGGCACATGCCGGAGATGATGCGGTTGCGCGGCGGGAAGTTCCGGGCATCCGGTCTCGTGCCGAGGGCGTACTCGCTCAGCACGGCGCCACTCTCAGCGATGCGCCGGGCCAGGTCGCGGTGACGGGCAGGGTAGACAACGTCCACGCCGCTGCCGAGCACGGCCATGGTCCTTCCCCCCGCGTCGAGGGCCGTCTCATGCGCCACCGCGTCGATGCCCAGCGCCAACCCGCTGACAACCGTGACGCCCGAAGCTGCCAGGCCGGAGACGATTCGACGGGTCGCTTCCGTGCCGTAACGGGTGGGCCGGCGCGTCCCCACCACGGCGACGGCGAGGGTGTCGCACTCCAGGATATCGCCGCGCACGTAGAGCACCGCCGGAGGGGAAGGGATGTGTCGGAGCCGCTCCGGGTACTCGGGATGGGTGAGGGGCAGGGCCGTCACACCTTTGCCCTCCAGTGTGCCCATCTCCCGATCGGGGTCTATCTCCGGGCGGGCGCGGAGCAGTTCCTCGGCGACGGCGCGGGGCAGCCCGGCGAAGAGTATCTCGGTCTCCTGCGCCTTCCACGCGCGCTCCAGCGTGCCGAAGCGACCGAGCAAGTGCCGGATGCGGCCGGCGCCCAAGCCCTGAACGTGGCTGAGGGCAAGCCAGTAGGGGGTGTCGGTTGGTACGTAGTCGGCCAGAGTTGTCCTCCACCGCAGCGGGGCGGAAAACCGGCAGCGCCACTCGCGGATAGCCGTCCGTAGGCGCTGCCGGTGATGTTTCGGTGCTCTCCCGGCCGCCCCACAGGGCCACAGTGCCGGGAATCGCGGTATGCTGAGGCCGACGGCCTAGTCGATCTCGAGGACGGCGCGCTCGCCCTTCTTCTCTGCGGCGACGCGCAGAACCGTGCGCATGGCGTTGGCTACGCTGCCGCTCTTGCCAATGACGCGGCCCACGTCGCTCGGGTCCACCCGGAGGCGGTAGAGGGTGGCCCGGGGGCCCGCCATCTCCACGACCTGTACCTTGTCGGGGTAGTCCACCAGATTGTGGGCGATGAACTCAATCAGACGTCGCATATGCCATCCCTAGTCTGAACTGGTGACGCCCACTCGAGGACTGGTTAGTCGCTCGGGGGCTCTGTTGGGCAAAGCGTACGCGCCCGCGACCCAGATAGGGCCTGATCAGGCGGTGGCGGCGGAATCGCTCTCGGCCGCGCGCCGCTGGCGGCTGGCCAGGAGTCGGTCCACCGTTTCGCTGCACTGGGCGCCGACACCACGCCAGTACTCGAGGCGATCGTCCTGAACTTCCACTACGGGCGGGTCCACCAACGGATTGTAGTAGCCGATGTTCTCCAGAAAGCGGCCGTCGCGAGGCGAACGGCTGTCGGCGACCACGATGCGATATGAAGGCTGACCCTTGGCGCCGACGCGGCGCAGACGAATCCTCAGCATGTATTTTTCCCCTCTCCCTCTAGCTACCGAAAGGTTGCCCGGTCAATCACACTCTTCGTCTCCGGCGACGAAGACTAGCGGAACAGCGAGGTGACCCCGCGGACCTTACCGCGGGAGAACACCTTCATCATCTTCTGCGCCTGCCGGAACTGCTGCAGAAGGGCGTTGACGTCCTGAACTGTGGTACCGCTGCCCTGCGCGATGCGGCGCTTGCGGCTGCCGTTTATCACCTGGGGATTGCGGCGTTCCTCCCGAGTCATGCTGCTGATGATGGCCTCGATACGCCCCATCTCCCGATCGGTGTCGGCTTGGGCCAACTCCTTGCTGACAGAGCCGAAGCCGGGAATCATCTCCAGAATCTGTGTCAGCGGCCCCATCTGCTTGAGCTGGCGGAACTGCTCCTGGAAGTCCTCCAGGTTGAAGGAGGCGTTCCGGAGCTTCTGCTCCATCTCCGCCGCCCGGGCCTTGTCGAAGCTCGACTCCGCCTTCTCGATAAGGGACAGCATGTCGCCCATGCCTAGGATGCGGGAGGCGAGGCGCTCCGGGTAGAAAGGCTCCAGCGCATCCGTGCGCTCGCCGGTGGCCAGGAACTTGATCGGGACGCCGGTAACCTCGCGTACCGAGATGGCGGCACCACCGCGGGCATCGCCGTCCACCTTGGTGAGGATCAGTCCCGTCAACGGGACGGCGCGGTTGAACTCCTCCGCGACGCGCACCGCGTCCTGCCCGGTCATGGCGTCGGCGATGAGCAGTACCTCGGCCGGGTTGGCGACAGAGCGGACGGCCTTCAGCTCGTCCATCATGCGCTCGTCGATGTGCAGGCGGCCGGCCGTGTCCAGAATGACGACCGAGTTGCCCTTGCTGCGGGCCTCCGCCAGGGCGCCCTGGGCGATCTTGACCGGGTCCTCCCCGGCCGCGCCAGTGAATACCGGCACTCCGATGCCCTGCCCCAGAACCAGCAGCTGTTGCACGGCGGCCGGGCGGTAGACATCGGCTGCCACCAGAAGGGGCTTATGTCCCTCCGACTTGAGCCGCACGGCCAGCTTGGCCGCCGTCGTGGTCTTGCCCGAGCCCTGCAGGCCGGCGAGCATGATGACGTGCGGTGAACTCCCCCCTAGGTTCAGGGGGGCGCTGTCGCCCAGGGTCGTGATCAACTCCTCTTGGACGATCTTCACCACTTGCTGGGCCGGGCTGAGGCTCTTGGTCACCTCGATGCCTACGGCACGCTCGCGCACCCGATTGACCAAGTCGCGCACGACCTTGTAGTTGACGTCCGCCTCGAGCAACGCCATGCGAACGTCCCTCATGGCGTTACTGACATCGGCCTCGGTCACCACGCCGTGGCGCTGAAGCTTGCCAAAGGTCTCTTGTAGCTTCTCGGTCAGGCTCTCGAACATGACTCCCAACTCTAAGAAGCGCCGTTCACCGAACGGCGCGACAAGTTATTCTAGCTGAGCGGTCCGGGCTGGGCAAAAGCCCGCCGCTCCCGGCCCGCCGCAGACCCCTCCGGGGGCCCACTCACGGCACCAAGTCCTCGAGCGCCGACCTGACACCCTCCAGGAAGGAACCGAACTGGTCCGCTCTAGTCTGCACCGCTTCCACATCGCTCTGGATAGTGCCCAGCGACGCCTGCAGTTCCTCGACCTGGGTGGAGGCATCTTCCAGCGCCTGGACGCGGCGGTCCGTCGCCGCAAGGCTGCTTTCGAACGCGGTGGTTGCCGCTTCTAGGTGCTCGACCCGAGCGCCGAGCGCGGCGGTCTCGGCCTCCATGGTGGCCAGCGGCTGCACCACCGCGCGCTCCCACTCCTGGCGCGGGACATAGTAGAGCCCCTGGTTGAGGGTGTATAGGAGCGACAGCGTGAGCAGCGTCCCCAGCAGCGCCCCCGATCCGACCAACAGGGCGGCGCGCCCGCGGTCGAGAGGGGTGGCGGCTTCGTCTGGCGCGGGGGAGTCTGTGACCAGGGCGGTTTCGGCCTCGCCGAAGAGCACCGCCGGGTTCACTCCGCCATAGCTGCGCGGCCAGTTCTCATCGGCACTAAACGCAGTTGGCCGCTCCCCCGGACCAGCCTCGCTAGGAGCGGGAGCGGCACCGCTTGTGCCCCCTTCCGGGGGCGACTCCGCTTCCGGCGCCGGCGGCGACTCACCGGGCGGGACGCAGTCCGGCCCCTCCACCGACAGATGGCCGCGAAGTCGCGCGAGCAGGGCGGCGGTCATGCCGGGGACGGCGGCGAGGTCGTCGACAGCCGCCAATGGTTGGCATAACCGGTAGTCGAGGATGCGGCGCGCCAGAGCCGGTCCCACTCCCGGCAGAGCGCACAACTCCTCGAATGTGGCTGTTGGCAGGTGCAACTGCCCGCCGGCCGCCATGATCCCTCCCGTGTGACAGCGCCGCACAACCCTCGGTTAGCGCTGGAAGGCGCAGGACTAGATGGAAAGTATAGCATTGCCGCCAGGTGGCGGCCAGGTGTGTCAGGAGGAACGGCTGCGCCTGCCTACCCTGTGCTCACCACCATCGGCAGGTATAGGGCGGCGCTGGAGTCAGGGTCGGTGTGCTGCTGCGAGGCGGCTACGTCAACGGTACCGGACCAGGTGGCGGGAAGCGTCCAGGGGTCGGCGGTGCCGGCGCGGACCTCCAGGGTGTGGCTGCCGGGCACCAGGCCCTCGAGGGTGTAGGAGAAGCGGCCGGAGTCGTCCTCGTCGCCGGGGGTGGGCAGGGGGCGCCAGGCCGCCGAGTCCACGCGAACCTCCAGCGTTGCCAGGGGGCCGGTCCCATCTTCGACCAAGACTCGACCGAAGACGGTGACCGGTCCGTCCTCCGCAGTCTCGACTTCAGCTTCGATGGTGACAGCGCTTACGGGAGGACTTCCTTCCTGGATGGTCAGGGTGTCTTGGGCCGAGCCGGCCGTGCCCCGATCGTTGGTGAACCTTACCTCGATGAGCCACTCCCCGACGGGTGCTGCTGGAAGGGTGAGCTCGAAGAGCTCGCCGGTGCCGTCGCAGGCGCCATCGCCGCAGAGGAGCGCGAACCACGGTCCCTGGTTTACCCGGTAGTGGCCGCGGGCGATGTGGTTGATGGTGATGGGCGTGCGTGTCGGGCTGGGGTAGGGTATGTCGGTCGCACTGCCAATCAGAGTGACCCCGTCGCCATCGCTGGTTACGGAGAGCTCCACCGCGACCTCGGTGTCGACCGGGTCGAGCAGGCCGTCTCCGTCTGAGTCTCGCCAGCCGACCTGAGCTGCCGAACAAGGGCAGAGCTGGCCCAGGCGGTAAGGCTGCAGGCCGCCGCGCATGATGCAGCCCACGTCAGTCTGGCCGTCGGCCTCGGCGTTGTAGGTGGGTACCCCCAGATAGCCGGAGATGTTGGCCGAGGTGACCCCGGAGGCGGCGTACTCATCCATGGCGCCGAAGATGTGTCCCATCTCGTGCGCGACTACAGCCGCCATGTTCTCGGGGCCGTAACCGTTGTTGCCGTACGTCACCACCATGTAGGGGCCGTGGATGTAGCTGTAGGCGAAGTAGCCGTCTTCGAAGCGATTGTCGGCGTCGTTGAGGCTGTCGACCACGTAGATGGTGAAGGCCCAGTCCGCCTGGCGGGCGTCGCGAACGGCGCGGTTCAGCAGCCGCGTGGCCGTCAGGTAGGACGAGTGGCGGAAGCCCAACTGCTGCGTGGCTTCAGAGATCCAGAGCCGATCCTCGCTGTGGGGTCGCGAGATGGGCTCGTAGGAGACGGGGAGCGGGCGGGTGAAGTGGTCTTGGTAGACGAACTCGAGCGGGGCCTGCGGCTGTCGTGCCTGCCACCAACTGGTAGCGCGCACCACTTCCGTGAACACGTGCTGCTGTCGCTCCGGGCTCCAGTCCTCGGCGTTGGCGTCGACGGCGCCGCTGCTGTCCACCAACACTAAGCTCACCGCCACTTTGCCGATCATGAACTCGCTCTGCTGGTAGAGCGAGGGGTCGAGCGCCTGGCCGCCCAGTTCGGGCTGGTCGGTCGCCAGGAGCACGTCGTTCTCAGGGGGCTGGATGTCCACGACATCGTAGTCTACGGGGGCGCCGAGCGCCTCCCAGACGGCAACCAGGCTTTGGGACTCGGGCGACAACGAATCGCGGATGCCGGCGGGGACCGCGTCGGCGGTGACGTAGTTGGCCCTGCCCTCCTGCACCTGGAGCACGGCCGCGGCGGGGTCGATCTCTGCAATGAGCCCCAGCCCGGGGAAGGCATGGAGCACGCGACCCCCCGCCGTCTGCAGGGCGGTGTACAGATCCTCATAGCGGCCATCGGCGGTCAGCAAGAGGTGTGCTGGAGAGGAAGCGGCGGCATGGACGGGCGCCAGGGCAGTGAAGGTGATGATCAGTGCCACGAGAATGGCGGCCCTGGAAACTGGATGCCGCATTGGCGCTCGAACCTCCCGTCACGCGCCCGCAGACACGGACTGCTACCAACGGATCGGCCCCCAGTAGGCATTCGCAGATGGGCATTTGGTACTAGACGGGCTTTTCGTGGGTGCGCCGGGGCAGCGTATAATGCCCGGGCACTCCGCGGCGGAGCCGGACTGGACCGGCGAAGGAGCGTAGGACTGACGAAGGAAGGCAGTGCGCGCCTGGTGACGGTACTGGCCGACGACCTGACGGGAGCGCTGGACACGGCCGTCCAGTTCGCCCGCGAGGACTCGCCGGTGACCGTTCTGTTGCGGCCGCACGAGGACGACGCCCGCGTGGTCGTGGCAGACACGGAGAGCCGCGGACTGAGCCCGGCAGCGGCCACCCGTTCCCTCCAGGGCTGGATCCCGCTGGCCCGGGGCCTGGTCTACAAGAAGATGGACTCCACTCTCCGCGGACCGTTCGCCGCCGAGGCGGAAGCGCTCGGCCGGGCGCTCGGGAAGCGAGGCGTCCTCGTAGCGCCGGCGTTCCCGCGGGCCGGGCGGACCGTGCGGCAGGGAGTGCTTCACGTGCACGGCATACCGGTTCACGAGACAGAAGCCGCCGCCGATCCTGGCTGCCCCATCACCGACAGCCGCGTGCGTGAGGCGGTGCGGCGGTACGTGCACAGCTGCTGTCACACCATCGGCCTCCCCACCGTTCGGGAGGGCGTGCAGGCGGTCACCTCAGCACTCGACGCGCTGAGCGGGTTCGCGGTCGCTGACGCCGAGACCGACGCTGACCTGGCCGTCCTCGCCAAAGCGCTAGTTGAGCGATCCGACTGGCTGCCCTGCGGGTCCGCGGGACTAGCGGAGGCCCTGGCCGGCCGACTCGGCTTCGCCCGCTCGACTACTTCCATGGCGATTCCTCGACCGGCGGTGCTGGTGGTGGGCAGCGCTCATCCTGCCAGTCGCCGGCAGCTGGCCCGTGTCGCGGAGGCGCTCGACCTTGCGCCGGTTGTCGTGGGAGGCGAGCCCGAGGCAGAGCTTCTGGAGCGGGCCGACCGCAACTACCACCGCACGGGGGTTGCCCTGCTGGCACTGCCGGAGGGGCGCCTGGCGACCGCGGCGGCTGAGAGCGCGCGGACGGCATTGGCCCGCCTGGGGGCGGAACTGGTGGACAGGTGGCGGGCCGAGACCCTTTATGCCACCGGGGGAGAGACGCTGCTGGCGGTGCTGGAGGCGTTGGACGTGGCCGCTCTGCGGCCGCTCGCGGAGGTGGCTGCGGGCGTGGTGATCTCCGAGGCGCGGCCGGCCTCGGGCCGGGGACTGGCGGTCGTCAGCAAGGCCGGAGGTTTCGGCGACGACGACCTCCTGGTACGCTTGTTCGCCACCCTACCCGTGAACGGAACCGGTTAGGAGAGGAGAGGCGATGGTGCGACCAACGCTGTTTGTCACCGCGGGAGACCCAGCCGGAGTGGGGCCCGAGGTGGTCTGCAAGGCACTGCAACGGCTGAGAGACCAGGCACCGGCGCGACTGGTGACGGTGGGGACGCGCGCCGTTATGGAGCGCGCGGCCCGATGGACGGCGACGACCATCGACTGGCGCGACTACGACCCCGCCGCCGACCCGGTCTGTGGCGGCATGGGCGACGCTGAGCTGCTGGACGTCCCTGTGCCGGGCGTCGAGTCGAGGCCGCCAGGTCAGCTCGACGTCCTCTGTGGCGAGGCGGCCTATCGCTACATCGAGGCAGCGGTCGACCGCTGCCGCAGGGGTGAGGGGGCCGGCGTGGTCACCGCGCCCATCAACAAGGCGGCGGTGAATGCGGCCGGCTACCCCTTCGCCGGGCACACCGAGATACTGGCGCACCTGCTGGGCGCGCAGGGGGTAGCCATGCTCCTCGCGACGCCGCGGCTTCGGGTGGCGCACGTCAGCACGCATTGTTCCCTGGCAACGGCGATCGAGCGGGTGCGGCCCGAGCGCATCGTCCGTGTGGCCCGACTGCTGGCCGAAGCCCTGCGCCGGCTCGGCGTGGACGAGCCCCACATCGCAGTGGCCGGCCTCAACCCACACGCCGGCGAGGGCGGCCTCTTCGGCGTAGACGAGCAGCAGTTCATCGTGCCGGCAGTGGAGGCCTTGAGGGCGGAGGGGCTGGCAGTGTCCGGCCCGGAGCCGCCCGACACTGTCTTTCGGCGTGCCTACGGGGGGCAGTTCGATGGAGTGGTGGCCATGTACCATGATCAGGGCCACATCGCCGTCAAGATGCTCGGTTTCAGCGAGGGGGTGAACGTGACGCTGGGGCTTCCCATCGTGCGAACCTCGGTTGACCACGGCACGGCCTTCGATATTGCCGGCAGCGGGCGAGCGGACGAGGGCAGCCTCTTGGCGGCCATAGATATGGCGGCGCGCTTGGTGCGGCCGCATACAGGACAAGAACGCAGTAGCGAGGAGAGTCGCTAGATGGTAGGGCAGGTGCCTTGGAGGAACGACCTGGCCGGATGGCTCGAGCGGTTCTGGGACGAGAACTCGAAGTGCTGGGAGCCATTCAGCACCGACAAGCCCCGCGTACCCGTCTCGGTGGGTCTGAACGAGGACTGGGTGAAGTTCGAGGCGGGCGTCACCGACCACCGGCGTTTCCACACCGACTTCGAGTACCAGCAGGCCATGCGGGCCCGGGCGGCCGAGGTGGCTAAGCGGGAGCTGGGTGTGACTCTGGGGCCGGCCATCAACCTGGGTTCGGTGACGAACACCTCCATCTACGGGGGTGAGGTGGTCTACCCCGACAACGCCGGTCCCTGGCTCTTGGAGAGTATTGAGGACCCGGTCCACGATGTGCCCGCGCTCATCCGGCGCCTGGGCAGGCAGGACATCCTCAAGGCGGGCGTCAACCCCATCGTCCTGGAGTGGCGACAGCGCATTCTGGAGGAGTACGGGGTTGACATAAAGCTGGGGACGGGCTGCCACGGCCTGGCCACCCTGGGGTCCATCATCTGTGGCACCACCAACTTCATCTACTGGCTATACGACTATCCCGACCAGATGGATGCCCTGATGCAGCTCTTCTACGAGACCAACCTGGAGTATATGGTCCGCCTCCGTGAGGTGACCGGGGCTTCCATGGAGGGCATGGGTATGGGCAACGACAGCGTGGCCTTCCTTACTCCCACCCTCTACCGCAAGTTCTGCTTGGAGCGTGAGCGTGCCTGGTACGACCACTTCAGCTCGCCCGGCGACGGTCGACGCAACTTCCACAGCGACAGCGAGAACTCCCACATGCTGGACGTGCTGGCCGAACTCGATCTGAGCCACGTCAATCTGGGTCCGACGGTGGATCCGCAGTTGATTCGCGCCAAGATGCCCAAGGCGGTCATTCAGGGCCAGGTACCGCCTTTCCTGCTGCGCGAGGGTACGCCGGAGCAGGTCCTGGCGCGCTGCCGCGAAGACATCAACAAGGTAGCCGGAGAAGGCGGCCTAGTGCTGGACTCGGCAGGCAGCATCAACGACGGCACCCCGCACGAAAACGTGCGCGCCATGATGCTGGCAGCCGAGCTCTACGGTCGCTACAAGGACGGCAAGCACGTGGTTGTGGAGTAGGTGCGGGGGGCCTCCAGCAGAGCTCGCTGCCCCTTGAGGGGCCCGTCTGCCTTGAAGGAGGGGTCGGTCCGGGCCGCCATCGATGACGCTGATGGCGGGGAGTTGGCCCCTCGATCGCCATTTCCGCGCTGGCGCGCTTTGCAGCCGAGTCGATATGACTATAATGACACACTGTTGTTAGCGCCCTTACGAGAAAAGGGGGGGTTACCACCTATGGAGGGCAAACAGAGGATACCGGACGCACTTCAGTCTCACGCAGTATCCCGCCGCGATGTTCTCCGCTTCTGCACCGCAATGTCCGCCGCGCTGGCACTTCCCGCCGAAAGCGAACAGCTGATCGTCCACGCCCTGGAGAGCGCCGATCGGCTGCCCGTTATCTGGCTGCACGCCCAGGAGTGCACCGGCGACAGCGAGAGCCTGCTGCGCTCCGGTGACCCGGACATCACCGACATCCTCCTGGACGTCGTGTCTCTGGAGTACCACGACACCGTCATGGTTGACTCCGGACTACACGCCGAAGAGAAGATGCACGCGGCGATGGAGCGGTATGGCGGCGGCTATGTGTTGGTGGTGGAGGGCTCAATCCCCACCGGGGAGAACGCGCACTACTGCATCGTCGGTGGGCGGACCATGGAGCAGATTCTGCTGGAGGCGGCCGAGGGCGCGGCTGCCATCGTCTGCGTTGGAGCCTGCGCCGCCTGGGGCGGATGGCCGTCCTCTCGGCCCAACCCCACCGGCGCCAAGGGCGTATCCAGCATCGTCCAGGGCAAGCCCATCATCAACCTGACCGGGTGTCCTCACAACGGTCAGGTCTTCGCCGCCACCATAGTGCACTACCTCACCTTCGGCCGCTTGCCCGACACCGACTCCGTCGGCCGGCCGCTCTTCGCGCATGGCAAGCGCATCCACGACAACTGTGAGCGACGGGCTCACTTCGACGCTGGGCAGTTCGTGGAGCACTGGGGCGACGAGGGCCACCGCCTCGGCTGGTGCCTGTACAAGATGGGCTGCAAGGGGCCGCAGGCGTACTACAACTGCCCCACCATCCGCTGGAACGACGGAACCAGCTGGCCGGTCATGGCCGGTCACGGCTGCATCGCCTGTGCCTCGGTCAACTTCTGGGATGACATGACTCCCTTCTACAAGCGTCTGCCCGACGTCAACGTCATTGGGGTGGAGGACACCATCGACCGGCTGGGTGTCGGTGCGATGGCACTCACCCTGGGCGCGATCGCGCTGCACGCCGTGGGCACTTCGTTCTGGAAGCGTAGGCGCTCGGTGTCGGAAGCCGCCGCCTCGGACAGCCACCAGGCCGCGGATATGCTTCCACCGGCCTATCCAAACGACGTGAACGCGGTGCCTCCAGTCCAGTCGGAGCCGGATGCCGGAAACACGGCCTTCTCGGATGTTGTCGACGAGGAAGGCCCGAGCCAGACCGCCGCTGACGACAGCCCCCGTGGGGAACAGGAGAGCTGATGGCCGAGCGTTTGGTACTAGACCCGGTAACCAGGATCGAGGGACATCTGCGCATAGAGGCTTCGGTTGGAGACGGTCAGGTGACCGAGGCTTGGGCTTCAGGTACCATGTTCCGGGGGATGGAGTTGGTGCTGCAGGGCAGGGACCCGCGTGACGCCTGGCTTTTCACGCAGCGCATCTGCGGCGTCTGCACAACCGTCCACGCGCTGGCATCGGTACGGGCGGTGGAAGACGCCTTGGGCATCACCATCCCGCCCAATGCTCGGCTGATTCGCCACCTCATCGCCGCCGCTCAGAACGTCCATGACCACGTGATCCACTTCTACATCCTGCATGCCCTGGATTGGGTGGACGTGTCCAGCGCCCTCGCGGCCGATCCGGAGGCCACGGCTGCCCTTTCGCGCTCCATTACCGACTGGGACCGCTCCGGCGTGGAGCACTTCGCGGCGGTGCAGCAGCGAGTACAGAAACTGGTAGACAGCGGACAGCCCGGCTTCCTGGGCAGCGCCTACTGGGGCCACCCTGCGTATCGGCTGCCGCCGGAGGCCAACCTCCTGGCGGTCTCGCACTACCTGGACGCCTTGGAGTTTCAGCGTCGCTACATTCGCCTGCACGCGATCCTCGGAGCTAAGAACCCCCACATCCAGACGCTGCTTGTCGGCGGTGTGGCGCATCCGGTGGACCCCAACAGCCAGAATGCCCTCAACGCCGACGAGCTCGGGTTCATCGCCTCCCTGGCTGAGGACGGTCTGGACTTCGTTCGCCGCGTCTACATCCCTGATCTGCTGCTAGTTGCTCCGTTCTACAAGGAGTGGGCCGGCATCGGCGCGGGGGTGGGGAACTACCTGAGCTATGGCGACTTCGCTCTCGAGGACTTTGTCGGATCCGACTCGGTCTTCCTGCCGGCGGGCCGGATCGTCAATCGGGACCTGTCCCAGGTCCTCCCGGTGGACATGGGGCAGGTGAGCGAGTACGTCACGCGCTCCTGGTACGACTACGCCGAGGGTGATGCCGCCGCGGTGCACCCTTCGGTGGGAGAGACGCGCCCGCACTACACCGGCCCCGAGGCTCCCTACAGCTACCTGAACGTGGACGAGAAGTACTCGTGGATCAAAGCGCCGCGGTATGAAGACGTCCCCTACGAAGTCGGCCCCTTGGCCCGCATGTTGGTCGCCTACGCTTCCGGCCACCAGCGGGTGCGAGAACTCGTCGACCTGGTGCTAAGTACGCTGGAGGTGGGCCCGGAGGCCCTGTTCTCCACCCTGGGCCGCACGGCAGCGCGCGGCATCGAGGCGCTCCTGATGGCGGAGAAGATGGGCGACTGGGTCAATGAGCTGGCGGCAAACGTGGGGGCGGGTGACCTGCGAATCCACGCGGGCAGCCAGTGGGACCCCTCGACCTGGCCCAAGGAGGCGGTGGGCTTCGGCAGTCACGAGGCGCCGCGCGGCGCCCTCGGACACTGGGTGCGCATCGCCGACGGCAAGATCGCCAACTACCAGTGCGTGGTTCCCACCACCTGGAACGCCTCTCCCCGAGACGCTCAGGGCCAGCCCGGGCCATACGAGCTGTCGCTAGTCGGTACTCCCTTGGCCGACCCGGAGAGACCCCTGGAGATCCTGCGCACCATTCACTCCTTCGACCCCTGCCTCGCCTGCGCCGTCCACCTCCTGGACGCGACGGGCAAGGTAGTGGCGAAGGTGACGACGCAGTAGAGCGGGCCTAGGAGAGAGTCATGTCAACCCAGGAGAAGCAGCTCTACCGGCGCCACTACGTGTGGGAGTGGCCGGTGCGGGTGTGGCACTGGTCCCACTTCGTGGCCATGGTGCTGCTGTGCGTCACCGGCTACTTCATCGGCAACCCGTTCATGGTGCCCAGCGCCAACCCGTTCGACCCGGCACTGACCAGCCAAGCGCTCGGCGTGATGGCGGCCAACCGACTGGTGCATTTCGTCTCCGCCATTGTGCTCTCGATGTGCGTGCTGTTGCGGCTCTACTGGTTCGTGGCCGGCAACCGCTACAGCCGCTTCAGCACCTGGTTCCCGTTCCTCGGCCGCGCCCAGGCGATCAACTCGCTCCAGCTGATCCGGCAGCAGCTACGGTACTACCTCTTCCTGCGGCGCGACCCGCCGCATGGCGCCGGCCACAACCCCATGGCGGCCATAGCCTACGGACTGATGCTGCTGGCGCTGATAGTCGAGACGGTCACCGGCTGGGCGCTGTACGGGCTCAGCTCGCCCACCGGCGTGTTTTGGAAGCTGGGCGGATGGTTGTTCAGCATCCTGTCGAATCAGACCGTTCGTAGTGTGCACCATGTCACCATGTACGCCTTGGCGATATTCTTCTTCGTGCACCTCTACCTGGCCATTCGCGACGACAACCTGAGCGAGCTGGGCACCATGAGTAGCATGTTCAGCGGGCACAAGTTCTGGCCCGCCGACGACGGCGACGATTGACCGGGGCCGGGGACACTCTCGTACTCGGGATCGGCAACGTGCTCCTGGCCGACGAGGGGGTCGGCGTCCACGTGGCGACACTGCTCGAGGGCCGGCTGGCGGGCGTACCGGGGCTGTCGGTGCTGGACGGTGGCACCCTGGGGCTGGAACTGCTGGGGCCCATCGAGGACGCCCAGCAGCTGATCGTTGTAGACTGCATGAGGGCAGGCCGGGCCGCCGGGTCGGTTACGGTGCTCCGCGACCGCGAGGCCACCGAGTGGACCACCGGCCGGGTAACGGCGCACGACCTCGGTCTGCCCAGCGTCTTCGCTCTGGCACAGCTACGCGGTTGGCAGCCCCGGCGCGTGGCAGTGGTGGGGGTGGAGCCGGATCGCCTCGAGCCGAGCCTGTCGCTGAGTCCGCCGGTGGAGCGCGGGGCTCTAGAGGCGGCGGAGCAAGTGATGGACCTGCTTCGCCAGTGGGAGGTGCTCTCGCCGAAACCGGCCGATAGGCTCAGGAATGGGCCGGCAACACCAGCTGCGCCACCCCTTGGCGACCGCTGATCAGCCAATTCCCGTCCGCGGCGGCCAGCTGCCCTACGGTCTCCTTGGTCAGGCCAGCGGCGAGCTCTCCCTTGAACGTGCGCAGTAGCAGCACCGGCACCGGGAAGTAGTCCACCGCCTGCTCGATGGGGGTGTGGAAGGGCCAGTGCCGGTCCTCGAGGAAGCGGCGGTAGTTCACGTCGCCCTTGGATATGACCAGACAGGAGTCGGACAGGCGCGCTTCCAGCTCCGCGGGAAGGTGCCGAAAGTGCCCCGGTCCGCACCAGTAGGGATGGTCGCGTACCACCAGGCGGCCGTCCGACACTGCCTCGCTCAGCCGCTGCCCCATCTCGCTCACAGCGCCACTGGGCGCCGCCCGCAGGAAGGCCAAGGAATCGGCGACCTCGCGCGCGGTGGCGTCGGACACGAAGAACGGGTGTGGCTTCACCTCGAGCCCCACCTGCTCGATTCCACCGGTCAGCAGCCAGTCGACTAGCTGCAAGTCGCCGAGGAGCTCCGGCCCGGAGTTGTCGCATAGCACCACAACCGTTGACCGGCCAGAGCACTGCACGAGGGTGAAGGCGCGGGCGCAGTCGTCCACCACGGGAGCGAGGTCTTCCAGGCGATGGTGCTCGTCGGCGTGACGCTCGGCGACGGCCAAGTTGCTTAGGTCGATGCGGTTGCCCCAGAGGCTGCGCCGGGCGAGGACCGCGAAGGCTTCGCCACTGGGCAGGCAGGCCACCCGTTCGGCCGTGTCCGCCAGGGCGGGCAGGAGGGCCGTACAGCGGGTGAGGAGGTCGGCCTTCTGGGTGGCGAAGGGGTCGGGATGGTCGCCGCGATAGTAGCCCACCGCCGAGAGCAGGCGCACGTAGAAGTACGACTCGGCGAAGTACCAGGGCACCTCAAGCCAGGTACGGCCTTCCCATTGCCGGTACTCCGCCTCCCAGCACTCTCGCAGGGGGGCATCGTCGGGGGGAGGCGCGATGGGCAGCTGCTCAATCTCCCGCGTCAGCGCCTCTAGGGCGGGCCGGATCACCGAGGATTTCGGCGAGCGGTCGATGACCTCAGCGATGATGGCGGGCTTGCGCTCGCAGATGGTAGCCCGGGCGAAGGACCCGGGCTCGGAAGTCATTATCGGTGGTGGGAGGAGGTGTCGCGCCAACGGGCTAGGCCTGTCGGCCGGTATCGGGCTCAGCTCCGTCCTGGTCGGACAGCGGCACGAAGCGGCCGCCGCTCTTCTTGTCGGTGTCCTGCCGGATGAAGGCGTTCAGAAACTCGATGGGGAGAGGGAATACGATGGTGCTGTTCTTCTCCACCGCTATCTCGGTAAGGGTCTGGAGGTACCGCAACTGAATGCCCTCGGGGTGCTCGGCGATGACGCCGGCAGCGTTGGAGAGCTGCTTCGAGGCCTCGAACTCACCCTCGGCGTGAATGACCTTCGCTCGCCGCTCGCGCTCCGCCTCCGCCTGGCGGGCCATGGCTCGCTGCATGGACTGGGGCAGTTCCACGTCCTTGACCTCGACAACGCTCACCTTGATGCCCCACGGTTCCGTCTGCTCGTCGATGATCCGTTGCAGCTTCTGGTTGATCTCGTCGCGGTGCGACAGCAGCTCGTCCAGCTCTGACTGCCCCAGCACGCTGCGGAGCGTGGTCTGCGCTATCTGCCAGGTGGCGCGGCGGTAGTCTTCCACCTTCGTCACTGCATCCTGAGGGTTCACCACACGGAAGTAGGCCACCGCGTTCACCTTGACGGTGACGTTATCCCGGGTGATGGCTTCCTGGGAGGGGATGTCCAGCGTGACCACGCGGAGGTCGATCTTCACCATGCGGTCCACCACCGGAATGATGAAGAAGAGGCCGGGGCCCTTGGCTCCCACCAAGCGGCCGAGCCGGAAGATCACGCCGCGCTCGTACTCCTGCACCACCTTCACTGCGGAGGTGAGCAGCAGCACCAGAAGCACAACGATTACACCCAGACTAGAGAACAACGTGGCTAAGAGCTCGTCCATTGGTGTCTCACTCCCCTTGGCGAGGGCGGCCGAAGCGTAAGGCAGCGCCCGGCGAACCGTCATGCAATCCTAGCACGGCAGACTATCTCCAACAAAGGCTTGCGATGAACGAGCCCTCACCGGCGGCCACCAGTGAGGGCTCGTGCAGGTGGAGGGATGGCGCGGCTTGTGCTAGGCCAACCACTCGTGCAGGTGGGCGGCCACGAAGTCGTCGTCGGTCAGGTGGGGGTAGGCCTTCTGCACCCGGTCGATCTCTGCCGCCTGGCCCGGAGAGAGGTCCTCCTTAGTGCTCAGGCAGGCGCGGCTGGCCAGTATGCCCTGGCGGCGCAGCACCTCGTTGATGCCGGCGATGCAGCCGGCGTAGTTGTTAGCCACGTCGAAGAGCGCGGAATTGGCATCGGTGAGTTGGTTGGCCTCGTCAAGTAGGCTTTGCGGCACGGCAGCTCCCGCCTGCGCCAGAGCCTGGGCACGCTGGTGCATCTCGACCGCGCGCTTGGTCCAGACGGCCCACTGGCCGAGCAGCCCGCCCACTATCCGCGCCGAGACCGGGCGCCCGTTCACCGGGAAGGAGAACGGGGTGAGGAGATCTAGAAGGATGTGATCGTCATTGCCGGTGTAGAGGGCCACCTCGCCGGCGCGGCCGGACTCGACCACGCCGCGCACCACATCGATGGTCTGGTAGCGATTGAAGGGAGCCATCTTGATGGCGATGACGTTCTCGATCTCGGCGAACCGACGCCAGAAGTCGAAGGGCAAGATGCGCCCGCCGACGGCCGGCTGGAGGTAGAAGCCGAAGAGTGGCATCACCTCGGCCACCGCGCGGCAGTGACGGATCAGCGCGTCCGTGTCGGCCTGCTTGAGCGCCGCCAGGCTGAGAAGCGCGGCATGGTAACCGAGCCCCTTCGCCAGCTCCGCTTCGCGTACCGCCTGCTCGGTGTTGCCCACCACGCCCGCGATGAGCGCGACGGGGCGGCGGGCAGCGCGCGCGTAGGCGCTCGCCTCCTCAGCCGCTAGCGCCAAGACGGGCTCGAGTAAGTCGAACTCCGGCTCGCGGATCTCGAACTGGGTGGTGTGCACGGCGACCGCCACGCCGCCGGCGCCGGCGGCGCAGTAGTAGCGGGTGAGGGCACGCTGGTGGCGCTCGTCAAGCTGGCGCTCATCGGTGAGCGCCAGCGGGTGCGCCGGAATCACGCATCCCTGGCGAATGAGCGAGAGGACATCTGTGGGTGGCATTGGGGCAGTCGACATGGTCACCTCTCTAGAACCGACCGTCGCGCGTCTCGAAGTGGGTGGGCTTGCCCAAGGACGTGCCGCCCCTGTCCAGCCAATGGGCGATCCAGCGCACCATCGTGTCCAGCGCAACGGTGGGGTAGCCGAAGTGGTCAAAGCACTTACCGGCATTGTTCAGCAGAGCGGTGGGCGCTTCTTGGCCCTCGATGGTAACGGGCTTGCCCAGGTACTCGCCGAAGCGCTCGGCCACGCGGCGCACCGAGACGATCTCCGGGCCGGTCAGGTTGAGGATGGCCGGGGGCGCATCGGACAAGGTGAGGGCGCGCAAGACGTAGGAGTTGGCGTCTCCCTGCCAGATGACGTTCGCGTGGCCCATGGTCACATCCACCGGCTCGCCGGCCAGCACCTTGGCGCCGATATCGAAGAGCACACCATAGCGGAGGTCAATGGCGTAGTTGAGCCGAATGAGGGTCACCGGCAGATCGTGCTCCCGGCTGTAGTACTCGAAGACGCGCTCGCGGGCCAGGACCGATTGGGCGTACTCGCCGACGGGCGCGACCCGGTCGGTCTCGACGCAGCCGCCGGAGATCACGGGCACGAGCGGGTATACGTTGCCGCTGGAGAAGACGACAGTGCGAGAGCGGGGGAAGCGCTCGGCGACCAGGCCGGGCATGTAGGCGTTCATGGCCCAAGTGGTGGCCTCGGCACCGGTAGAACCAAACTTCCGTCCGGCCATGAAGACGATGTTGGCCGCCTCGGGCAGATCCGCGAGCTGGTCTCGGTTCATGAGGTCGCAGGAGACGGTCTCGACGCCCCAGCTCTCCAGCTGCTCGCGGGTGGCGAGACTGGAGAAGCGGGAGACGCCTATGACGCGGCGGGAGACGCCCGCCTCATCGCTGGCGTGGCGAGCCAGCCGAGCTAGCGTGGGGCCCATCTTGCCGCCCACGCCCAGAATCATGATGTCGCCCTCCAGGCGGGCCAGGTCCGCGACCAGAGCGGCGCTGGGTTGGGTCAGCAGATCGTCGAGGGTAGCCTCGTCATCGATGTAGGCCGGGAGACCGGCGGTGCTACTAGACATGGTCGCCTCCTGTGGCTGGATCGGGTCGGCTTCGGTGCCGCCATTATCACACAGGCTCTACCGGCGGCAAACGAACCCGGCACCGCCGTCACCGGGTCGGGTGCTATACTGCAGGCAACCGGCCGGTGAGACAGACATGATAGCCCGGTAGCTGGGCGGCCGCTGGGGGACGAGATGGCGGTTACGAGCTGCGAGAGCATTCGCGAGATCGGTGTGGTGAACGAGCGTGAGATCCGTGTGCGCACTGTACGCGGGCTCAGCGCCGCCCTGACGCTGGCGTCGGCGCTGTGGTGGTGGGAGCTTCTCTTCCAGACCAGGCCCAACCTGGTCTGCTTGGCCCTGGCGACTGCCGGCATACTGGCGGGGCTGGCGGCGGTGTACTACGGAAGCCGCGCGCCGGTGGCGGTGGGCGTAGGGTTGGCCGTGCTCATCGCCGTGGCGGTGGCGGTTGCCGGCAGCCAGTTGGGCCTGGAGCGCTTGACTCTGTTGGCACTTCTTCCGGGCCTCGCGATTGCGGGGGCGGTGAGCGCCCGCGCTGGGCTCGCAGTGGGGCTGGCTACCGCACTGTTCTTGGGCTTGCACCCGGGGTTCGGCCTTAGGCTCGGCGGAACGCTGCAGACGGGTCTGCTGGTGGTGTCCCTCTACGCCGTCCTGTTGCCGAAGGAGAGCATCATCGAGTGGTCGTGGCGGCGGAGCGCTGAGGCTACACGGCTGGCGGAGCAGCTGCGAGACCGGCAGGGAGAGCTGAACCAGGCGCTGTCTCAGCTACGCTTAGCCAACCAGTTGCTCGCCCGCACCAACCGCGAGGTCGCGCTGGCGCACCAGGAAGCGGATGAGGCCCGCCGGCTCAAGGAGGAGTTCGCCGCTAGCGTCAGCCACGAACTGCGGACGCCGCTCAATATCATCCTCGGCTTCGCCGACATCATGCACCGCACCCCGGAGGTGTACAGCTTGGGCCAGTGGCCCCAGATGCTGCGCCGGGACATCGCCGAAATCTGGCGCAGCGCTCGCTACCTTACCGAGTTGGTGGACGACATCCTCGAGCTTGCCCGGGTGGACGCACTCGAGATGCCCGTCCGCCGCGAGATGACCGCCATGGCGGCAGTGATCCGCGAGACGACGGTGCTGGCGGAGCGGCTGGTGGGAACGCGCCCGGTGCGCATGGTGTTGGACCTACCCGACGAGCTGCCCACGCTCTCGGTGGACCGTACGCGCATCCGCCAGGTGCTGCTCAACCTGCTCAGCAACGCTATTCGCTTCACTGACGAGGGTGAGATCACCGTGCGGGCTGCCGTCGAGCGGGAGGAGCTGGTGGTGTCGGTATCCGATACCGGTGTCGGCATTCCGCCGCATGAGCTGGGGGCCATCTTCCAGGAGTTCCGTCGGGTCGAAGGGCAGGAGACGCGCGGCGGCAAAGGGCTCGGGCTGGCCATAGCTCGCCGCTTCGTGAGTCTCCATGGGGGACGGATCTGGGTGGAGAGCGAGGTCGGCAAGGGGTCGTCTTTCTACTTCACCCTGCCCCTGGCGGAGAAGCGCGTCTCCCGGCTATTTGGCGCGGTCTCCGGTGCTTCCGGGCCGATTCCCGAGGGGTGTCTGGTGCTCTACCAGCCCGGTGGCGGGCACGACACCGAGTCGTACCTAGGCCGGCACCTGGAGGGCTGGTCGCTGCTGACCGCGGAGGCGCCCGAGGCCCTAGCGGAGATGGTACTGCGCTACCACCCGGCCGCCGTCCTGGTCGACTCGCCCAACGACGTGGTTGGCATCGCGAAGCGACTCCCCCCGGGTGTGGTTGTGCTCCAGCTCGATCTTCCGTCCCTGCGCATGCCGGCCCCGGATCGGGTGTTCGACGGTCTGCTCAGCAAGCCGATTGCGGTGGAGGACCTGCTGGCGACGGTGACGCAGTTTGCCCCGCAGGGCTCGGTGCTGGTGGTCGACGACGATCCGGGCTTCGTGCAGTTGGTGCGTCGCATGCTTATGACTGCCGGCTCGCCCCACCTGGTTCAGTCGGCCTATGACGGCGAGGAGGCGCTCGGCAAGCTCGCCTCCGCCCAGCCGGACGTCATCCTGGTGGACATGGTGATGGAGCCCATGGACGGGCCGTCGTTGGCGCGTCAAGTCAAGGCGACGCCGGAGTTCGCATCGGTGCCCCTCATCGCCGTCACCGGCGCAACCTCTGCCGTTGCCGGTGATCGGGGGCATCAGCTCTCGCTGCTCAAGCGAAGTGGTTTACAGGACTCGGAGGTGCTGACGGTGCTGCGCTCGGTCCTGGCCGGAGTGCGCAGCGACTACCTCGCTAGCGAGCCCACCGGCTGACGGCGGACAGCAACTCCGATTGAGACACCGGCTTGCGCAGGTGGGCCTTGGCTCCCAGCGCCTCGGCGAGCAGGGCATCGTGGAAGACGGAGCAGACGATGACGGGGATGTCCTTGGTGTCGTCGCTCGCATGGAGCAGGTTGAGGATCGTCCAGCCATCTGTGCCGGGCATGAGCAGGTCCAGGAGCACCACGGCGGGCTGGGTAGCGCGGGCCAGCTCGTAGGCCTGGCGTGGGTCGTCGGCCGGCACTACGGTCCACTCCCCCAGCGGCTCCAGGTAGCGGCGGTAGAGCTCGACGGCAGCCGGGTTGTCTTCCACCACCAGCACCGAACGCCTCCTGGCCGCCGGCACCGTTAGCTGCAGCGACACCAGATCGTCCGCTCCTCGATCCATCTCCAGCTCAGCGCGCAGGGTAAGCGCCAACCGTTCCAGCCCGGCGAAGGCCTCGCGGCTGTAGGTACCGGCATCAGCGGAGAACACCACCGACACGGTGGCGCCTGCGACGGAGGACTGGAATGCGAGGCGTACCTGGGGACCGGACGCTGCCTGCAAGGCCAGGCTGATCGCTTGTATCAGCCACTGGCGCAGCACCCCGGCGTCGGCGTAGGCCGTGCCCGGCGGGGTGCCGGGCTCCACCACCACCCCCACGCCTACCGTCTCGGCTAGGGCGGCCACCGTGGAGAGAGCGTCCTCGACCAGCTCTTGCAGGTCTACCGGCGCCGGACGCATAGCCACAGCATCGTCGGAGGAGTCGTCGGTTCGACTGGAGGCGGGCGATGGAGCCGCCTCTTGGCTCAGGCGGGCGTTGAGGACCTCGGCGAGGCGTGCCTCAGCGGCGCGTAGCTCGCGGTGAGTCTGGCGCTCGCTGAGGGCGAGCTCCTCTCCTACCTGCAGGACGCCCAAGCCGTCGACGTAGCGTAGCCACAGAGCGTTGTAGGCACGGGCTTCGTCGCTGCGGCGACTCAGGCGACGCGCCGGCCGAAGCGACTCGATGCTGTCCAGCACCAGGGTGCGGATGGTATGGGCACGGCTGTAGGGCTCGGCGCCGGCAAGCGCCGGCAGGCGCTCCAGCAGCGGGCTCCCCGCTAGAGCAGCGCTGTCCTCAATGTGAGTGAGGAGCCACCGTACGGTCTCGGGATGGATTGTCGCGTCGTCCATCGGGGCCGGAACCCTCAGCGGGCGCGGAGCGAGCACGCCCTGGGGATATGGTAGCCAGGCGGGCCCGACGGGTGCAAACCGGCTTGGCAGGCTGTTGGCAGGATCGTGGCAGACCCGCCTCAGGCGGCAGACCCATAATACAGTTGAACACCATGAGCGAACCTGGGGGCGGCGCGGCCGCCCTATGCTAAGATCGGAGGGAAGTCGCCAGTGTCGATGGTCGCCCAAACTCGCACCTACCGGGGCATGACCGCCACCACGCGCGAGAAGGTGGACGGCTACTTGTTCATCCTGCCCTGGATTCTGGGGTTCCTCATCTTCACCATCGGTCCCATGATCGCCTCGCTGTACTTCAGCTTCACGGACTACAGCCTGCTGGAGGCGTCCAAGTGGGTGGGGCTCGACAACTATACCAAGCTCTTCACTAACGACCCGAAGTTCGGCATTTCGCTCAGCGTCACGTTCCGTTACGCTCTGGTGTCGGTACCGCTGGGACTGGTGCTGGCGCTGCTGGTGGCAATGCTCCTGAACCAGAAAGTCCCGGGGATCCGCTTCTACCGTACCGCCTTCTACCTGCCCTCGCTGTTGGGCGGCGTGGCACTGACCCTCATCTGGATGTGGATCTTCAGCCCCGCCTATGGGCTCCTGAACTCGTTCCTGCGTCTGTTCGGCGTCGAGGGGCCGCTATGGTTCCAGAGCCAGGTGTGGGCGCTACCCGGGCTGATCATCATGAGCCTCTGGGGCGTAGGGGCGCGCATGATCATCTTCCTCGCCGGGCTGCAGAATATCCCCGACCACCTCTACGAGGCGGCGGAGATGGATGGCGCAGGGACTACCCGCCGATTCTGGCACGTTACCATACCCATGCTGACGCCTACCATCTTCTTCAACCTGATCATGGGCGTCATCGGCTCGCTGCAGACGTTCGCCCAGGCGTTCATCGCCACCTCGGGCGGGCCCAACAACGCGACGCTGTTCTACGCCCTTTACCTCTATCAGAACGCCTTCCAGTACTTCGAGATGGGCTATGCCTCAGCGCTGGCCTGGATCCTTTTCGCGGTGATCCTCGTGCTTACCCTGGTCGTTATCCGCTCATCTCCCATGTGGGTGTTCTACGAGGGGACGCTCAGGAAGTGAGGAAGGGTGAGAGTGTCAGCATGATCGTTCTTCATTCCTTGAACACGGTGAGGGATCTTTGTGGCCACTGAAGCGGGCGTGATCGTGAGTCGGCCGGCGCAGACGAAGACCTATAGAAGCAAGCGGCGCATTCTGCCGACCATCTTCTTCTCAGTGCTCCTCATCGCGGGCAGTGTGGTTTTCATTCTGCCCTTCATGTGGATGCTCTCGACTTCGCTGAAGGAATCCGGTCGCGTGTTCATGTACCCGCCCCAATGGATCCCGGAGCCAATCATCTGGGAGAACTACACGACCGCCCTGCGGGTGATGAACTTCCCGGTGCTACTGAAGAACACGGTGCTCATCACCAGCCTCTCCATGGTTGGCGCCATCGCGACCTCGTCGCTGGCCGCCTACTCCTTCGCCCGGTTGCGCTTTCCTGGCCGCGACGTCATCTTCATCATCGTTCTGGCGACGATGATGCTCCCCAGCTGGGTTACCCTCATTCCCGTCTACATAATCTTCCGCGAGTTGGGGATGATCAACACCCTCTGGCCACTCATCATCCCGTCCTTCTTCGGGGGCGGCGCCTTCAACATCTTCCTGCTGCGGCAGTTCTTCATGACTTTGCCCTTTGAGTTGGACGACGCCGCCAAGATCGACGGCTGCAGCAACTTTCGCATCTTCTGGAACATCCTGCTCCCGCTCTGCAAGCCGGCTTTGGGCGCCATCGCCGTCTTCCAGTTCGTGGCGCACTGGAACGACTTCTTCGGACCGCTCATCTACCTTCACTCATCGGAGAAGATGACACTGGCGGTGGGCCTGTACCGGTTCAAGGGACCATTCAGCGTGGAATGGAACTACCTTATGGCGGCCACTGTGATGGTGGCCATTGCTCCGATTGTCGTCTACTTCCTGGCCCAGCGGTACTTCATTGAGGGTGTCGTCATGAGCGGGATGAAGGCCTGATCGGAACCGCCGCTTCATCCATCGATCGGCCATTCTCGACTATCTTTGCGGAGGAGGATCGAGATGCGTACGTGGACTAGAAGAAACCTTCTCAAGGTCACCGGCGGGCTAGGGCTAACCCTGGCCGGCAGCGCTGCACTGGCTGCCTGCGGCGCTGCTACACCCGCACCGGCTGCGGACGCCACGCAGGCGCCTGCAGAGACCTCGGCCCCCGCTCCGGCTGCGGCCGGCAAGACCAAGCTCGTCTTCGAGTGGCCGCAGTACACGCCCGAGAAGACACGCTACGGCGAGTACATCATCAACACGTACATGGAGAACAACCCCAACATCGAGATCGAGCCCATGTACAACACGAACGCTGTCGAGAAGCTCACCATCACCATCGCCGGCGGCACTCCGCCCGACTGCGGCTGGTTGGGCGCCGGTTGGCAGCAGCTCTACAAGAACCTGCTAGTATTGGACGACTTCATCGAGCGCGATGCCGCCGATGTCCAGATCGATGACTACTACCCGAAGCTCCTTGAGGCCACCACTTGGCAGGGCCAGCATCAGGTTATGGCGCAGGGCTTCACCGTGACCTTGATCTACTTCAACAAGCAGCTCTTCGACGACGCCGGCGCGGCTTACCCCACCGACGATTGGACTTGGGACGACCTCAAGCAGATGGGCGCTGCCATCTCGGATCCGGACAACAACACCTACGGATGCCTGCTGGACCAGGGCAGCTACTACGCCCCGCTCTACATCGCCGGTCCCATGGCCGACGAGGAGTGGCGGCAATCCCAGTTCCACTCCGATCTACGCGTCCACATCGTCCAGCTCTGGAAGGACCTCTGGAACGTGGACAAGATCGCGGCGCCGCCGACAGTTACGGCCGAGCAGGGACAGATGCCCATGTTCGAGGCGGGTCGCATCGGCATGTACGCCGGCGGCTCCTGGTTCCTGGAGCCGGCCCGCATGCTGGAGTTTGACTGGGACATCGTGCCGTTGCCCATCATGAACTGGTCGGACGGCGATCACCGCGGCACTGGCATGTGGACGGAGGAGCTCTTCATAGTCGGAACCACCGACAAGAAGGAAGAGGCCTGGGACTTCATCAAGTGGGCGAGCGGACCGGAGCTTCTCACCTGGGCGGCCTCGGAAGGTCACGTTGTGCCCGGTCGCAAGTCCATCGCTGAGTCCGAGGCGTTCATGGATCCGTCCAAGAAGCCGGCCAACATCGCTGCCTTCCTCAAGTCGGCGGACTTCGCTGTTCCGATGAACGCGCACCCGTCCGCAGGCAAGCTGACCACCGCCATCGGCGACCCGCTGAGCGCCTTCTGGTCCGTAGAGGAGACCATGGACGCCGAGACTGCCACGCAGACGGCGCATGACGGCATCCAGACCGTTCTTGACGAGTGGTGGGCGGAACAGGCCTAGTTCTCTAGCCCCAACTAGCGATTCTATGACTGCCCGAGCCACGGCTCGGGCAGTCGCTTAGTTGTCCGGCAGAGCTCAATCGAAGGAGGAGCGACATGCGCGGCATCTGGAGTCAAGCAAACGAGATGGGTGAGGCAGAAGTGGTCCGGGTGATCGCGGACACCCAGCGCCTCTACCGTCACGAGATGGAGGACTTCCTGCGCGCCGAGTCGCTTGCTCTCGCCGACCGGCGACCAGGGCTGTGGCACTGCGACTACTCATCGGTGGAAGCCTTCGTTGCCTCAACCGAGCCGAACCGCGACCGGTGGCGGCGGGCTGTGGGATGGTTCGGGGTCCCCGAGCCCGGTCTGGAGGCCGATCTACTGCCGATCTTCGAGACCGAGACGGCCGTAGCACACTGGGTGATTCTCCCCTTCTTCGGTCACCTGAAGGCGCGCGCCATCCTGGCAATGCCCAAGTCGGGGACGGCTCCCTTCCCCGTGGTGGTTCTGCAGCATGGGATGTCGGGGGGTCCGGAGAAGGTCTTCGGACTGGGGGATCCGGCCAACACCTACCACGGCTGCGCCTTCTCCCTGCTGGAGGCGGGCTTTGCCGTTCTCGCCCCCATTAACGTCGTCGATGCGGCTCCGAGGGCGCGCCTGGAGCGCCTCTCCTTGATGCTAGGCGGCACCGTGTTCGGGCTGGAGATCCAGCAGACGGCCAAGTTGCTGGACTACGTGGAGACACGGCCTGACCTAGACGCCGGCCGCATGGCGATGTGGGGCATCAGCATGGGCGGCGCCTACGTCATGTTCACCCTGCCGCTGGAGCCTCGGTTCAAGGCCGGCATCAGCACCGCCTGGTTCAACAAGCGGGTGGAGAAGATGGTGGTGGACGATCCGCGGCATACCTGCTTCCTATCGGCCGATACCGAGCACGTGTTCATCCCGGGATGGCTGCGGGAGTTCGCCGACAGCGACCTGACGTCGCTCATCTGCCCCCGGCCGCTGCAGGTGCAGACGGGGAAATGCGACGCCATCAGCTGGTGGCCCTGGGTGGTCGAGGAGTTCGAGGAGGCGGCCGCCCACTACCGTCGCCTGGGTCTGGGCGAGCGCATCGAGTTGGACCTGCACGAGGGTGGCCACGAGATGGACGTGGAAGCCGCGGTCCCGTTCTTGCTGCGGTGGATCTAGGGGGGTCCGATCATCAGCCGCGCAGGTGCGTGGGCGCACGACGTCCAGTCCTTTTCGAGCTCCGGCTCGAACGGCCGGAGGTATGGAGGTAGTCTATGTCACGTAGTGTCCGAATCGCCGCGCTGCAACTCCCGCCGCCGGAGGGTGACGACGTGGCGGCGCTCCGGGCCGGCAACCTAGAGCATGCCCTCGCCTATCTCCGGGAGGCGGGCCAGCGGGGGTGCGACATCGCCTGCCTCCCCGAGGTGTTCTCAACCTACGGGGCTACCTTCCCGAGTTGGGAGGACGTGCCCGGCCCGGTGATCGAGGCACTGGCCGAGGTCGCACGGGAGCAGCGCATGTACGTGATCGCGCCGGTGGCCGGCGTGGTGGAGGGGGTGCGGCGCAACACGGCGGTGATTCTCGGTCGCGATGGGGGCCTGGTTGGGCAGTACTTCAAGGTGCACCTGACCCAGCCGGAGCTGGATGCCGGGTACATCGCGGGCGACTATCTGCCTGTGTTCGACCTGGACTTCGGCCGGATCGGCATCATGACCTGCCTGGACAACTCCTTCCCGGAGACAGCGCGCACCCTCGCCGTCAAGGGGGCAGAGATCATCTTCTTCCCGCACGTCCAGAGCGGCTACGGCGAGGTCGGCTGGATGGCACAGCTGATCAGCCGGGCCATTGACAGCAGCGTGTACCTGGTGCCGGTGACGTTCGGCATCGGGCGCGATCAGCCCTGGATGCCGGGCACGGTCATGGGTCGCAGTGGCGTTATCGGCCAGGATGGTGAGACCTTGGTATCGGCGGGAAGGCTTCCTGGGGTCGCCGCGACGGAGATCCACCTGGACCAGCGGCGCTGGGTGCGCTGCTTCGGGGTAGTGGGCCTCTCCGATTACCGCTATCATGCCCTGAGCCGCCGCCGACCGGACACGTACGGTGCGTTGACGGGACCGGCCGAGGGCTATGGGACTACGGGCCGCGAGTGACGTTATGAGACGGGCGGAGCGCCTGCACCTGGTGGGAGGATAGTAATGAGTGACGGAGGCAGGGAGCGTCTGGCCAAGGGCGAGGCGCTCTATCGACACGCTCTGGAAGTCATACCCGGAGGCGGGCAGACCAACGCCAAGATGCCGCCGCCGGGGCTCGAGGGGGCCTACCCACCCTTCATCGCTCGCGGCGAGGGTGCCTATGTCTGGGACCTGGACGGCCACCGCTACGTGGACCACAAGCTCGGCTGTGGCCCCGTCACCCTGGGGCACGCCTATCCGCGGGTGATTGAGGCGGCTGCCAAGCAGATGCGGGACGGCCTGGTCTATGGCAGCGCCCATCCGCTTGAGGTGGAATTGGCCGAGCTTCTCATCGACGTGCTCCCCTGTGCCGAGATGGCCCGCTTCCTCAAGTCGGGCGCTGAAGGGACGGCAGCGGCGGCGCGTGTGGCGCGCACCTTCACCGGGCGCGATCTCTTGCTGTCTTCGGGGTACCACGGCTGGCACGACTGGAGCATGGCCAAGCACACGTACATGAAGGGCATCCCGGCCGCCGTCAAGGCCCTGACACTGGACGTGCCCTACGGCGATCTCAACCGTCTCGAGGACCTGTTTCGGGAGCGGGGCGATGAGATCGCGGCGCTGTTCTTCGCCGCCCCGTACCACGTCGACCCGGCCGAGATCGCCGAGTTCCTTCGCTCGGCGCGTGAGATCACCGCTCGCCACGGCGCGCTACTCGTCTACGATGAGATCGTGACCGGGTTCCGCGTCGCGCTTGGCGGGCTGCAGCAGTTGGTCGGCGTGACACCGGACATGGCGGTGTTCTCGAAGGGCATGGCCAACGGCTTCCCGATCGCGGCCATCGTGGGCCGGCGCGATGTGATGCTGGCCTGGCGGGACACGACCATATCGTCCACCTTCGGCGGCGAGGCGGTTTCGCTGGCGGCGGCGGTGGCGGCGGTGAAGGAGGCGCGAGAGAAAGACACCACCGGTGCCATCGCTGAGCGCGGCCGCTGGTTGAAGCGGCAGGCTGAGGCCATGGGCGCGGACCAGGGTCTTGAGGTGGTGGGGCAAGGCTTCGATGCGCTGCCCAACATCGTCTTCCAGGATGGGACACCGGAGATGGCCCGGACTCTGCAACGGGAGCTCCTACTGCACGGCATCTTCCCCTACTTCCCCATCTGGTACATCTCCTACTCCCACGACATGTCGGTGATGGAGGAGACGGCGGCGGCACTGAGAGTCGCGATGGGAGCGGTACGGGAGAGTCTGGAGGTGGCGAAGCGATGATAATAGACGCCAATACCTGGATTGGGCACTGGCCGTTCCGGCGGCTGCGGCTGGCCGATGCAGCCGGATTGGGACGGCTGCTGGATCGGACGGGCACCGGCCTAGCCCTGGTCAGCCCCCTGAGCGGGCCCTTCTATCGCGACTGCTTGACGGCGGTGGAGGAGATGCTGGAGGACGGCAGCTGGGATGCAGCGCGCTTCCGGCCGGTCGCAGTGGTCAACCCGCACTTCCCCGGTTGGGAAGAGGACTTGCGCACCATGGCCACCTCCATGGGTTGCGTGGCTTTGAGGCTCATCCCCAACTACCATGACTACAGCTTGTACAGCGACGAGGCGGTGGCGGCGGCGCAGGCGGCCACCGACCTGGGCCTTGCGGTGGTCGTCACGGCCCGGATGCACGATGAGCGGTCGCACCATCCGCGGATGTACGTGCCGCCGGTGCCGATGGAGGAGGTCCGCTACCTGATGCGCATGGTACCGGAGGCGCGCTATCTTCTCAGCCAGGTGACATTCCCGGAGGCTTCGAGCCTACTGAGTGAGATGGACCTGGTAGCCGACGCCGGCTGGGAGATGTCCTACAAACCGCCTGCGTTCATGGTGGAGCGGGTGGTGAGTGAGTTGGGCGGGGAGCGCCTTCTCTACGGCTCGGGGGCGGTGCTGCAGTACCCGGAGAGCCTGCTCCTGCCGGTGCAGCAGGCGCCCATAGACGACGCGGCGCGCCAGGCTATCCTCGGCGGAAACGCTCGCCGGCTCTTCGAGCTGGGAGACTGACATGATCATCGACACACACCTGCATGTGGATTTCGGTTCGCCGGACGTGCCTAAGCGCTTCTTGGAGCGCAACCTGTCCGACATCATCTGTATCAGCTCTCTGATTGGCGGCGCCTTTCCTAACCTGGATCATCTTCGTGCCGCCAACGACAGCGTGCTGCGCTGGATGGATCAGTACCCCGGCCGCGTTATCGGCTTCGCGTACGTCAACCCGAGGCTGGGAGAGGAGGGCGTGCGAGAACTTGAGCGCTGCCTTGATGCGGGGATGAAGGGGGTCAAGCTGTGGGTTTCGGTCCTGGCCGATGACCCACGGGTGGATCCGCTGGTGGAGGTGGCGCAGAATGCCGGGGCGGTGGTGTTGGCCCACGCCTGGGTGAAGACTCGAGGGCAGTTGCCCTTTGAGAGCCGGCCGCAGAACGTGGCCCACTTGGCGCGGCGTTTCCCTCAGACCCGGTTCATGCTCGCTCACTTCGGCGGCGAATGGGAGACGGGGGCCAAGGCAGCGCGCGGCGTGCCGAACCTCTTCGTCGATACCAGCGGCAGCCTACCCGAGGCCGACATGGTGGAAGTCCTGGCCCGGAACGTAGGCGTGGAGCGCATGCTCTTCGGCACCGACAACGCTGACTTCCACTACTGCCTGGGGAAGATTCTGGCCGCCAATCTGACCGACGACGAGAGAGAGCGAATCCTGTGCGGGAACGCACAGGACTTGTTCAGGCTCTAGTGCGGAGTGGACAGACAGACTGGATCGCCTGTCTGTTGACATCTGATGGCCCGCCCTTGCCGCGATGTAGTACAATCTAGCATCGTCTGCCCGGTTGGTGGGAAGGCGGTGTCCGCTGACCCGGTTGCAGCAGGGGCGCTCCGCACCGCAGTACTCACAGAACCTGACACGGGAGGAAGCATCATGTCGCAAGACAAAGCTAGCCGTCGCCTGACTCGCCGGCGCCTCTTGGGTACCGGCCTGGCCGCCGGTGGAGCCAGCGTGTTGGCAGCCTGCGGCGCCACTCCCACTCCGCAGACCGTAGTCGAGACAGTGGTCGTTACTACGGAGGTGGAGAAGGTCGTCGAGCAGACAGTCGAGGTGGAGAAGGTCGTCGAGAAGGAAGTGGTGGTGGAGGTCACCCCGGCTCCCTCGACACTGGCGGGCGAGGTGAACGTGTGGGTGTTCCCCCAGGGCGAGAACGACCTCGATGCCCTCTGGACGCCTCTGAACGCGCGGTTCCAGCAGGAGTACCCCGGCATCAGCCTCAACATCGAGCTGCTTCCTTGGGGCGGCCGGCGTGAGAAGATGCTTACTGCGTACGCCGCCGGAGAGGCCCCCGATGCTGCCTACGTCAACTCCGACACCATATCGCTGTTCGGGACCAACGATGTTCTGGCGCCTCTAGATGACGTGCTGGCTCAAGAGGCGTGGGATGACCTGTTTGGCGACCTACAGGCGGGACTGATCTGGGAGGGAAAGAGGTTGATGTTCCCGGCCCTGTTGATCGGGACGGGGCATCTCTACAACAAGGGCCTGATGTCAGAGATCGGTCTGGACCCGGAGAAGCCGCCGTACACGTGGGACGAGCTGCGTGCGGCGGGTGCCGCGTCGGCCACTTCAGGGTACTTCCTCACCAGCTGGAACACCATGGACTGGGCCAACACCTGGGTCTCCATAGTCTGGCAGGCGGGCGGTACCACCTTCAGCGAAGACATGACAAAGGCTCTGCTGGATACTGAGCCGGCGTATGAGGCGCTCAACTTCGCCGTGGAGATGTTCCAGAACGGTTGGGTCCCCAAGGAAGGAGCGGTGGGATCGGACACCGAGTCCTCGGCCGTGAGCGCCGTCAACTACTGGATCGAGGGCCGATCGACCCTCAGCGGCTGGGGCAACCCCGATATCACGACCAACACCCGGACTCAGGCTCCCGAGATCGACTTCGGCCTGGTCCCGGTGTGGATGAACAAGCGGCAGGTGTGCAATGGCGGCGCCGGCTGCTGGGGTGTCTTCAAGGGCAGCAAGGCTCCGGAGGCGACCGCGGCGTGGCTCAACTGGCTTATCCAGCCTGAACAGCAGGGCTTCTACGGCTCCGTGACTAAGTTCGCGCCGCCACGACGCTCGGCCTGGGACTACTGGGCGGCCGAGCCTCTGCCGAAGGAGTTCGTTGCCATGCGCATCGACCTGCTGGAGATGAACCAGGACACGACTTACTTCTGGCAGGAAGGCAAGGTCATCTGCGCGCCGTACTTCCAGGCTGCCGTGCTCGGTTACCAGACGGTGGAGCAGGCGCTAGCCGGCGCTCAGGCCGAGCTTCAACAGCTAGTCGACGAGTTCAACGCCAGTCGCGCCTAGCCGGTGTGAACTAGCGAGAGCGAGCGGTAGCCTGCCCCCAGCGAGCATGGCTACCGCTCGCCGTCTTGGAGCCAGTTCCGGGAGGTATCGATCGACGTGACTGCACAGACCGCGGAAACGGCCAAGCGAACCGTTGGTCACGAGAGCAGGAACACCCTAATGGGGAGGCTGCGCCGCGGCTGGCGCTGGTACTTCTTCATTGCCCCCAACGTCCTCACCTTCCTAGGGTTCACGCTGTTCTCGTGGATCTTCCTCATCTACCTCAGCTTCCACGACTGGAACCTTCTGGGTGCACGCCAGTTTGCCGGGTTGAGCAACTACGAGCGGATGGTGAGCGATCCCATCCTGCGCCGCGCGCTCGTCAACACGCTTCAGTACGCCATCATGTTCGTGATCCCATCGGCGGCGGTGTCTCTTGGGCTGGCCACCCTAGTGAATCAGAAGATGCGGGGTATGTATCTCTTCCGCGCCCTCTACTACCTGCCGGTGGTCACCTCCATTGCCGTGCTGGCCATTATCTGGAAGTTCATCCTCTTGCCCCGGCCGGACGGCATCGCCAATTACCTCCTCCAGCAGCTAGGCGTGGGCCCCAGGGAGTGGTTACTTGACATAAGATTGGCACTGCCTTCGATCACGGTGATGCAGATCTGGAGCACCATGGGATACTACATGGTCCTCTGGTTGGCCGGACTGCAGGGCATTCCTGAGGAGATGTACGAGGCGGCACGGATCGATGGAGCCAGCCGCGGACAGATGTTCCGGTTCGTCACCGTGCCCATGCTCAAGCCGACCACCATCTTCATCACCTTGATCGCCGGTATCGGCGCTTTCCAGATGTTCGGTCCCCCGTACATGCTTACCGGCGGCGGTCCCGTGCACGCCACCACAACCATGGTCTACTACATCTGGCAGCAGGCGTTCAACCGCTACCGCATGGGTTACGCCAGTTCTATCTCTTTGCTGCTGTTCGTGCTGATCCTCATCGCGTCTCTCATCCAGCGGAAGTACATGCGCTGGTCTGAGACCATCTTCTGACCCAAGGAGCAGGTGTGACTACTGCAACCTCTGCCAAACAGCACGATTCGGGCATCCGGCTGCGCGCCGGGCTCCGCACGGTGCTCGTGTACCTCCTGCTCCTGGTCATCGCGGGTGCCACCGTCGGTCCCTTTCTGGTCATGGTCTCCGCTTCGCTGCGGCCGAACTTCTCCTACATGACCTTCCCCATCAGCCTGATCCCGCCAGACCCGGGGGTCGATAACTACATCCGGCTCTTCAACCAGACGGCCATCGGCCGATGGATCTTCAACAGCGTGTTCGTCGCCACTTCGGTGACCCTTCTGCAAGTCACCACCTGCTCGCTCGCCGGCTACGCTTTCTCGCGGGGGGAGTTCCCCGGGCGAGATCTCATCTTCTGGGTCTTCATGGGAACTCTGATGGTGCCCAGTACGGTCACGATCGTGCCGCTCTTCCTGATCCTGTCGCGGTTGGGCTGGGTAGACACCTACGCCGCGTTGATTGTGCCGGCGGCGACGTCCATCTTCGGCACCTTCCTCCTGCGTCAGTTCTTCCTCACTATCCCGCGGGACTATGACCAGGCGGCGCTCATTGACGGAGCGAACCTGCTCCAGATCTACCGCATGGTGGTCCTGCCGCTCGCCAAGCCGGCCCTGGCGACCCTGGCGACGCTGACCTTCCTGGGGGAGTGGAACGCCTTCCTCTATCCCCTCATCGTCACCACCAAGTCTACCATGCGCATACTGACGGTCGGTCTGGCGACCATGGTGGTGCAAGAAGGTGGCGCCGGCGTGCAGATGGCGGGCGCTACCCTGACCTTCATGCCGACTTTCCTCATCTTCCTGTTCATGCAGCGCTACGTGGTGCAGGGCATCACCCTGAGTGGAGTGAAGGGGTGAGCCCAGCGCTCATGAGCGCTCATCCCCGTAAGGAAGGGCCCTGGCGTCGCGACGTCGGGGCCTTCGTTCTCGGCCCACCGTGGTGCAGGAGGTAGTGTGTGATGACACGGTTGCGAATCGGGTACGTGGGTGCCGGTTTCATGGCCCAGAAGGTCCATCTGCCCAACCTCGGCCTCATCGACGAAGTCGAGCTGATCGCGCTGGCCGAGGCACGCCCCCGGCTGGGCGAGAAGGTGCGCGACCGGTTTCGCATACCGCATCTCTACGCCTCGCACCATGAGCTGATCGCCGACGACAGGGTTCAGGCGGTGGCCGTGTCGGCCGACTACGCGCTGCAAGGAGAGATCGCTCGGGACGCGTTGGCAGCCGGCAAGGATGTCTTCATGGAGAAGCCGATGGCGGTGTCGATCGATCAGGCCGACCGGTTGCTGGAGGCGGAGAGGCGGACCGGGGCCCGGCTGATGGTGGGGTACATGAAGCGGTATGACGCCGGCAACGAGTTGGCCAAGAGCTACGTGGACCGCTACCGCGCTTCCGGTGAGCTGGGAGCGGTGACTTACGTGCGCAACCACGGCTTCTGTGGCGACTGGGTGTCCGGGCTGGATGCGCCCATGGAAGTCACCGACGAGCCCAAGCCTCCGGCTCCTCAGCAGGCCCCGGCCTGGCTGCCCGCCGATCAGGTCGGGCACTACCTGGGCTACCTGCAGCAGTATGCCCACAACGTGAACTTGGTGCGCTGGTTTCTCGATGCCGGCGATGCGGTACGCGTGCGGCAGGTGGACCTGGACGACGACGGCTTCACCGGCGTGGTCGTGCTGGAAGTCGCTGGCGTCCGGGTGGTGATCGAGTCGGGCCAGGTGTCGCACTACCGCTGGGATGAGCACACGCAGGTCTACTTCGAGCACGGGTGGGTGAAGGCCTGGGCGCCGCCGCTGCTGCTGCGCAACGCCCCCGCCGAGGTCGAGGTGTATCGCGCCGGCGAGGCACAGGAGTTCATCCGCCCCCTTCCCCGCCCGGCGTGGTCATGGTCCTACAAGCGCGAGATGGAGCACTTCGTCGCTGCCGTTCGGCATGGCACACCCTTCCGATCCTCTGCCGAGGACACCCGCACCGACGTCCGGCTCTTCGAGGAGATCTATCGGCAGCATCTTGGCCTGGGAGAGGGGTGATGGAACGGCACGGCGGGCCCATGAACATCGCCCACCGGGGCGCGTCCGCATATGCCCCGGAGAACACCCGGGCCGCCTTCCGGCTGGGCCTGGAGATGGGCGCCCATGGACTGGAAACCGACCTGCGCTACACCCGTGACGGCGTGGTGGTGCTGATGCACGATGCCGCCGTGGACCGCACTACCGACGGCCACGGTGAGGTGGCGGCGCTGACCTGGGAAGAGGTCCGTCGCCTGGACGCGGGCGGCTCGTTCGGGAGGGACTGGGCCGGGGAGAGGGTACCGTCATTGAGCGAGTTCCTTGATGAGTTCGCATATCGCACGCATCTGGCGCTGGAGCTCAAGTCGGACGCACTTGAGGCGGTGGTCGCCCGGGAGCTGCGTGCCCGGGGGCTAGGCGACTCGGTCACCGTCACCGCGTTCGAGTGGGGGCGGCTGGAGCGGATGCAGGTCGAGCTCCCCGCGGTGCGCACTGGCTACCTGGCCGCTGCCTCCGATGAGGCCGGCCTGCGCCGTCTAGTGGCGGCAGGGGTGCGACAGGCATGCCCGCGGGCCGACGCAATCACCGCCGCCCTGGTGGAGCGGGCGCACGCTCTCGGCCTGGAGGTGCGGGCCTGGGGAGTGCGGAGCGATGAAGAGATGCTGCGGGCGTTGGACGCCGGCGTGGATGGAATGACGGTCAACTGGCCGGACCGGCTGGCGGCCGAACTGCGTCGACGCGAGTCGTCGCTGGTCTAGCCTAGGCGTCCCTCAGCGCCTCCTCGAGCATCGCCAAGTAGTTGGGCACGGGAATGTAGCTGGGGATGGAGTTGCCCGAGCCGATGGCGAACCGGCCCGCCGGAGCGCAGGCGTCGATGAGGGCACGGGTGCGAGCGCGCACGTCAGCCTCGGTACCGCGAGCTAAGATGTCCACGTCCACACCGCCGAGGGCGGCGACTCTATGTCCGTAGTCCGCGTGGAACTGCTCGGCGGGGAGGATCGCGTCCTCGAAAGAGTGCTTCCCGTCGATGCCGACCGTGTCCAGTAGGTCTGGGAGGATGGCGGCCAGGTTCCCGCAGGAGTGGAGGAAGTAGAGGCGACCGTGCTCGTGGGCCAGGGCAGCGAAGCGGGTGTGCCAGGGGAGGGTGAGGCGGCGAAGGTCGGCGGGCGAGATCAGGGTAGACGTACGAAAGCCCATGTCGTCGCCGGGGAAGAGGGCGAAGACGCCGTCCAGGTCGAGCAGGGTGCGGTAGAAGCCAAGCATGAGTTCGCCCAGGCGATCGGCCGCGGCGGCAACCAGGTCGGGCTGGTCGTGCAGTGCCAGGCAGAGTCCCTCGTAGGAGAAGAGGTCAGACAGGTGTTCGTACACCCCGCCGCCGTGAGACACGATGAGGCCCATTCGCTCGGGAAGGTGCCGGTTGACGTACTCGAAGGGGCCGAAATCGAAGTCCTGCAGTCGGGGCCAGGCGTAGGTCTCGAAGTCGGCCCAACTGGCGATCACGCCCTCATGCTGGTTGGCCCAGCTGCGGTCGGCGTCCGATCCGGGAGCCGAGTCGGGTGCGGCTAGTCGGTGGCGTGGGAAGGGCAGCCCGATCTCCAGCCGCACGAAGTCATAGCCTAGGCCGCGCCAGAAGGCGATGAAGTTGTCGAGATAGGCCGTCTGCGACGCTGGATCGCCCGGCTCGGCGTCCACCCAGGTCCGGCCTAGCCCTTCGCTGACGATGGGGCGCATCAGTTGGCGATCCACCAGGTACTCGATCAGCGGCGGACGGCCGCCCCGATCGGCGCCGGTCACGAAGCGGCGGAAGCGCTCAACATCAGGACGGGGCCGGGCTATGGGTAGGCGCATGGCGGTCTCCCTGGGGCGGCGTGGGGCCGACTGGACTTGATGGCGATGTTAGTGGGCGGGTGGCAGGCCGGTCAAGAAGCTTGGAGTTCCGCTGCCTAAGCGTGTAGAGTGAATGGGGCTGAGGAACAGCGTCCGGTCCGGCGAGAGTCGGTCGAGGCGAGTTTTGGCTAGGGACGGAGCACGTATGGATGTAGCCGCACGGCGGTATGCGATAATCGGGGTGGTGGCCCTCGCGTTGCTCTGCCTGGCGCCCGCGCTGCTGGCCGCCGAGCCGGCGAGCGCTCAGGGAGCGGCTATTCTGGCGGTGGAGCCGGCGGAGGTGCAGGTTCAGCCCGGCCAGGAGTTCGACCTGGATCTGGTCGCCTATGGCGTCACCGAGGCGTATGCGTTCGAGGTGCTTATCGTGTTTGAGCCGGGCTACCTCGAAGTCGTCGACCAGGACCCGGTGATGTTGGGGGCCCAGGTGACCATAGACCCGGGTTTCCTCAGTCCCGACTTCCTTCTGCAGAACGAAGCCGACAACGCGCTCGGCACTCTTGAGGTGGCGTACAACCAGGTCCCGCCTTCTCCGGCGGCCACCGGGGACGGAAGGCTGCTGAGTATGCGGATGCGCGCCCTACAGGCAGGCACCGTGTATGTGAAGTTGGACGACGTCCTGATGGCGCGCGAGGACTCCAGCCGCATGCTCGTCGGTAGCCGCTCGGCCGAGGTTCTCATCGGCGACGCCCCGGTCGAATCGACGCCAACGGAGACGGCCAGCCCCACGCCAGAGGCTACCTTCACCCCCGTTCCCTCGGATACGCCCGCCCTTCCGACGGAGACGCCGACCCTACCTGTCGAGACTCCCACTTCTGCGTCCACGTTCACACCGGTCCCCCAGACTGCCACGCCTACGATGGGACCCCCCGTGACACCGGGGGTGGAGACGCCCGAGTTGATGTCGACTCCCGCAGAGAGCACTTTCGAATCGCCGTTGGCGACGCCGACCGGCCTTGCCGAGGAGGGGACCTTTGTGTCGCCGCTGGCCACGCCAACGGCGCCTGCGAGCCCGGAGGCGAAGCCGTCCGCTACTGCTACGCGGGAGGTCACGGCCACGCCCGCGCCGGAAGCATCGCCGCCGGTGACACCCACCGCGGCGCGGACGGACCCGGCGGCGGAGGAGGTGCAGCGGAACACCTACCAGTCGCTGGCCTTCATAGCGGTGGTGGTGGGGATCATCATAGTGAGCTACGCCCTATTCGTGGTGTTGCCGCGAGGGAGGAAGGGGCGCGCGTAGCCGGCGCTTCGCGCGTGGTGGAGGTGTGGAGGCGCGCCCACCTGGGCGCGCCTCCGGGTTTCTCGGGGTCGCGACGCTGCTAGAGCTGCGGGATGCTCTCCCACTTACGAGAGGCGGCGGAACGAGCGACGGCCTCGAGCGTGGCCTGGGTGCGGGCACCCTCGCGGAAGCTGGGCACGGCCTCGCGCTCCTCGGCGATGGCGGTGACGAACTCGAGCACGGAGTGCACGAAGGTGTGCTCGTAGCCGATGATGTGGCCGGCGGGCCACCAGGCAGCGGCATAGTCCCCGAAGGCGCCTCCGCTGACGTTGATGGTGCGGAACCCTTGGGCGAACTCCGGGTCGTCCAGGCAGAAGTACTCCAGCTCGTTCAGCCGCTCCAGGTTGAAGCTGATACTGCCGCGGCTGCCGTTGATCTCGAAGGCGTTGTAGTTGCGCCGACCGGCGGCGAAGCGGGTGGCCTCGAAGGTACCGAGGGCGCCGTTCTTGAAGCGACCGATCACGATCACCGCGTCGTCCACCGTGACTTCGCCCCGCGGACCCTTGCCGGTGGCGCCCCAGGCGCCCTCGGAGGAGTCGGGCAGGGGCCGCTCCTTGATGAAGGTCTTGTCCGCGGCGGAGACCTCTTCCAGATCGCCCACCAAGTACCGCGCTAGGTCGATATTGTGGGCGGCGATGTCGCCTAGAGCCCCGCTGCCGGACAACTCCTTGCGCAGCCGCCAGACCAGGGGGAAGTCCGGGTCCATAATCCAGTCCTGCAGGTAGATGCCGCGGTAGTGGCGGATTTCGCCCAGGCGGCCTTCGTCGATGAAGCGCTTGGCAAGCTGAACGGCAGGAACGAAGCGGTAGTTGAAGTTGGTGAGGGTGCGGACACCCGCCTTCTCCGCCGCCTCGGCCATCTCAATGGCCTGGTCGAGGGTGTTGGCCAACGGCTTCTCGCAGATGATGTGCTTGCCGGCAGCAGCCGCCGCCATCGCGATGGGGTAGTGGGTATTACCGGGTGAGCTGATGTCGACGATGCCGATGTCGTCTCGCTTGAGCACTTGCTGCCAGTCGGTGGCGTAGCTCCTCCAGCCGAGCTTGTCAGCGGTGGCGCTGACAGCGGCCTCGTTGCGCCCCACGATCACCTCCATCTGGGGAAGCAGGGGCGGGTCGAAAAAGTGACGCAGTTGCCGGTAGGCGTTGCTGTGTGTCCGGCCCATGAACTGGTAACCGATCAGGGCGACGTTGATCTTCTCTGCCATGTTCTACCTCCTCGTCTGTGAGGTGGATCTACACCCGGATGGGGTACGTTCCGCTGCGGATAGTCTCTTCCAGGAGTGCGCGGTAGTTTTCTGGGTTGACATAATAGGCAATGGTGTTGCTGGAGCCGAGGCAGTACCCGCCGCCGGGCGCCACCTCGCGAAGCAGCCTCCGTACCTCGGCGCGCACCTGCTCAGTCGTGCCCCGGGCCAGCAGATCAACCTCGACGTTTCCGATGAGAGCCAGCTGATCGCCGTAACGCCGCTTGACCTCGCGGATGTCCATGGCAGCGGGCTCGATGGGCTGGAGAGCATTGATGCCGCAGCCGATGAGATCCTCCATCACCTCCCACAGTACACCGTCGGTGTGATAAATGTACGGCAGGCCGCGCTGGGAGCAGAGGTCACCGATTTTCCTCATCCAAGGGAACAGGTAGCGGCGGTAGAAGTCGGGCGTCACCATGAGGCCGGTGGCGTAGGCGATGTCGTCGCTGTACCAGAGGGCGCCCACGGCATCGTAGTCCGCCATGGTGCGGAAGATGCCGTACACCAGTTCCCCCAGCTGCTCCATAGCGTAGGCGACCAGATCCTCCTGCTCGTACATGGCGTAGCAGAAGGGAGTGAAGCCCATCATCTGCCAGGCGGTGGTGAAGATGTCACCGAACCGGGCCACCACGCCCATACCGTCGGGCAGGAGGCTGCCGACCTCATCGAAGGGGCCGAAGTCGACCTGGTCGAGGGTGGGAACAGGGTGGCGCTCGAGGTCGGCCCAGCCGGCGATGACGCCGCTGCCTTCGCGTCCCCAGCTGCGCTCGTAGCGAGCGGCGCCGTCCTGGACGAGTTCGCCTTCCCAGTAGGAGAAGGAGAAGCGCGGCGGCAGGCCGATGTAATCGTAGCCGGCGCGGTACCAGAACTCCACGTCATCGGCGACGGAGACGACGGGCCGGCCCAGGTATGCCTCCTTGGCCTCCGCGTCCACAAGCAGTTCGCAGAGGGGGACGCGGTCGGGCTCTTTCCGTCGCAGCGCCCTGGTGAGTCTCTCGAAGTCTGGTGCGGGAGTGTACTCCACGTCTTGCGCCCCCCTAATGGATGCTGATCGATTGCCTAGGCGAGGCCCATGGCCTCGGGAGTGGCCTGGAAGAACTCCAGGATGTTGCCGTCCGGATCGCGGAAGAAGGCGTTCCAGAGACCGGGACGAGCTTCGCGAGCAGGGGCGTAGAACTCGATGCCCCTGGCCTTGAACTCCTCATATGTCTTCACAACGTCGTCAACCTCGAAGGCGATGTGGAGCATTCCCTTGCAGCCTTCGGCCTGGGCTTGGGTAGCTTCCGGGTTGTTGATGAACTCCAGCCGGGTGCCGCCGATGTCGACGAAGACGATGTTGTCTCCCAGGGCGCCGTCGGTGGGGAATCCCAGGACTTCGGTGTAGAAGCCCACCAGGCGCTTGATGTCGGGAGTGGCGACGGCAATGTGATGCGACTTAAGGATGGCCATTCGTGTCTCCTCAGGCAACGTAGGTGGAGAGGTACTTCTTCGCCAGGATCAGGCCCTGCTTCACCTTCTCCTCTGTGCCACTCCAGACCGGGTCCTCGTGCTCGGTGCTGAGGGGGCCGTCGTAGCCGTGCTCGGACAGCGTCGATATGAAGCGAGGCCAGTCCACCTCGCCCATGCCGGGAATGCGGTAGCGGAAGAAGCGCTGCCGCGGCATGAACATGCCGGCGCGAGCGACCACGTCGTCCAGAATCTCCGTGTCCTTGGTATGGACGTGGAAGATGCGCTCGCTGAAGTCCTTGACGGCCTGGATGTAGTCGATCCCCATCATGTACAGGTGGCTGGGATCGAAGTTGAGGCCGAAGTTGTCCACCGGTAGGGCGTCAAACATCTGCTCCCAGACGACGGGGGACATGAAGATGTTGCCGATAAGCCCTTCAACCTGGGCGCCGAAGCCGGGCCAGTTCTCGATCCCGATGCGGACGTCGCGATCGGCGGCATAGCTGAGGATGTTGCGGAAGACAGGCACCGCCTCCTCGATGTTCTCCTGCAGCGAGGTCAGGTGGTTGCGGCCCACGAAGGCGCTGACCTCACGGACCCCCAGCCGGTGAGCGGCATCGATGACCTGGCGGAGGTGGGCCTGGATGCGCTCTCGCTGGGCCGGGTCGGCGGCCAGGTTGTTCTCGCAGCAGGTGAGGCAGGAGATCTCGATGCCGTTGTCGGCGCAGAGGGACAGGAGGGCGTCGGCCTTTGCCTGGGTGAGGTTCTCCACGTCCAGGACGTTCTCCGCGGGCCGGCCGGGTGAGATGGTGGTGGAGGTTAGCTCGAGCGTCTGGAACCCGTTGGCGCCGGACCACCGCACGATGTCTTCCAGCGGTACTCCTCGCAGGCAGGCGGTGAGAAAACCGATCTTCATATGGTGCACTCCTTGGCTAGATATTGGCGGCCGCGTCCAGGCTGGGGCCGACGCGTCTCACCAGTTCAGCGACCGACTCACGGTCGGGGAGCGAAGTCTGCGCGCCCAGGCTGGTGACGGCCAGCGCACCGGCGCAGTTGGCGAACACCAAGGCCGGCCGGAGGGAGAGGCCCTCCAGCAGAGCTGCGATCAGGCCGCCTATGAAGGCATCGCCGGCGGCGGTCGTATCCACCACCGACACCTCTGGTGCGGCCACGAGACCGGACTCCGAGGCGGTGGTGTAGACGCAGCCGGCAGCGCCCAGGGTTACGATGACGCAACCGGCACCGCGCTCCCGCAGCATCCGTGCGGCCGCGATGGCGGTGCCGCTATCAGTGGGGCGAACGCCGGCGAGTGACTCCGTCTCCTGCTCATTGACCACCAGGTAGTCAACCCGGTAGGCGTCGGCGGGAAGGTCGGGCAGCGCGGGAGCAGCGTTCAGGACGGTGGTACAGCCGGCAGCGCGAGCCTGGGCGATGGCGGCTGTGACGACCGGGAGCGGCACCTCGCACTGTAGGCCGACCACCCCGGCCCCGGCGAACGCATCCCGACGTTCTTCGACGTGGGCCGGGACGAGGGCGTGATTGGCCCCGGAGGCGACGACGATGGTGTTCTCCCCGGCTCCGTCCACCAGGACCATGGCTACGCCGGTGGCCTGGCCGACCATACGGCCGACGAGGGTGGTGTCCACCCCTTGGCGCTGCAGGTTGTCCAGGGCGGCGGTGCCGAAGTCGTCATCACCGACGGCACCGATGAGGGCGGTGGACGGTCCCAGGCGGGCGACGGCGGCGGCCTGGTTCGCGCCTTTCCCCCCGGGCACGACGCTGAAGCTGCCCCCAACGACCGTCTCCCCCGGCCGGGGCAGGCTCTGGGTGCGCATCACCAGGTCCATATTGATGCTGCCGACGACGAGGGCCCGGCTCATAGTCAGGCGTCCTTCATCTGCCGCTGCGCCTGCACCAGGGTCCGGCGGGCCAGGTCGGAGATGCGGTTGACCTCGAAACCCTGGACGGCGCTGTGCAGCGTGTCGTTCAGGGGAGTCACCCACTTGGCGGGGAGGGCGCGCGCCCCCAGGGCGGCTCCCACGATGGAGCCCACGGTGGCGCCGTTACAGTCGGTGTCCCAGCCGCACATGACGGCTATGGTGACGGCCCGCTCGAAGTCGCCGCCGGAATGGAGCAGCGCCAGGGCGACGGCACAGGCATTGTTGATGGTGTGCACCCCATGATAGTGGCCGTAGTCGCGCGCGACCCGCTGCCAGGTTGTCTCCCAGTCGGGGTCCGAAGCGCACCAGTCCATGGTGCGCCGGAGCGCCTGGGCCAGGCGGCAGTCGTGCGGGATCTCGCTCAGCCCGGCCTCGATGACGGTGCGGGGCTCGCGCTCGGCGAAGGCAGCGGCGATACAAGCGGCGGCCCACATCTCGCCGTAGATGCCGTTGCGGACATGCGAGAGACGGGCGTCGCGATAGGCGAGCTCGGCTGCTTGCTCCGGCCGGCCGGGGCAGACGTAGCCCCACATGTCGGCCCGGATCTGGGCACCGATCCACTCCCGGTAGGGGTTGTGGTGCGTGGCCGTGTCGGGCGCGTGCAGCCCATTGACCAGGTTGGCGTAGGCCACGCGCTCGGCGGTGTACACCTGCCAGTAGGGGAGGCACGAAAGCCAAGCGGCCGCGACATCCTCGGTGGTGAAGGAGGGGCCGTGCTTCTCCAGCAGGTAGAGCCCGAGGATGGTGTAGTCGGTGTCGTCGTCGCGCGGCCCGGCGACTACGCCGCCACGCAGCCAGGAGGCCGGCTTGCCCGCTGCTGAGGGCGCCCCTTCCGGCTCGGGCAGGACCTGAGGAAAGTAGTCATCCAGCGGGTAAGCACCCGCCGGGTCCAGGTAGGCGCGGATCTCCGTGTGATGCCAGCCCTCACACGGCTTGCCGAGGAGACACCCGGCGGCTCGCCCGAGCCAGGCGCCAAGGATTCGGTCGAGCAGCCTGTCGGCGGACCAGGCCGAGGCGATGCGCCGCGGACCCTGAGGCCGCAGGGGCAGGATCTCGTCCAGGGTGGAAGGTTCGGCGGCATCGAGGACGCCGTCGCCCGGGAGCTCCTGGAGTTGCCGGTAGAGGCTCTGCAACGAGTCCTGGTCTTCGGCGCGGGCGGCAGCGACGGCCGGTTCGAGGGAGGCAACACCGACGCCCTGCTCCCGAAGTTGCGTCAGTTCGTCCTTCAGCAGTTGCTTGGTGATGAGCATGGCGCCTCCGCATCTCGGCCGGCCAGAAGTGGTCGGGATTCTAGCCCGGGGTGACAGCGGTGTCAACGGCCGTGACGACCGGTCCAGCACCGGCGAGAGCCTAGGGCAGAAGCTCCATGATCCAGGTGAGGGAGTGAGCGCCAGCGAGGGCGAAGGCAACGGTCTTGATCGTCTTGCCCAGCCAGGTAGCGCCGGCGAAGCGGAGAACGGGCATGCGCATTGCACCGGCGGCAATGCCCACCACGTCGAAGACGCCGATGGGAAGGATCGAGAGGACGAGCACTGCCCAAGCTCCGTGCCGGCGGGTGATGCTCTCCAGCCGCTCGTAGCGTGGGTCTTGCCCGAAGGCAGAGCGACCCGCCCGGCCGGCGATATAGCCCGTCATCTCACCGAAGGTCTCGCCGAGACCAGCGGCCAGGCCGACCAGCAGCGGGTTGAGGACGTGGCCCATGGCGAAGGTGAAGGCGAGCCCGGGTGCGGGGAGTACGACGGTGGCGCTCGTCAGGAGGCTCACCAGGAAGATGCCGGGATATCCCAGCTCCTTCATGCCCTGGATCTGATGGCGGAACCGGATGGCAAGGAGGCTCACGGCCAGGGTGAAGATGATTACGGCCGCCAGGCGGAGCGCCGTCTGCCGGCGACTGAGTTCCTGCTTCGCCGCCGCTTCCGGCGTGTTGGTTCCTTGCGTCATCGGCTCGCTCATATCACTGGCCGGAACCGGCTAGATGCCCAGGGGCAGGGCGAGGGGAAGGCCGGCGCTTGCCGGCTGTGCCAGGTTGGCGAGCCAGCGCGCGGTCAGGTGCACCGCCGGAGGCAGGCTTGCTGCCGGCACGGCGTCAGTGAGGCGAAAGAACATCGCCACCAGTATGGCAACCAGCACTAGGACGGCGATGATGATGGGAATCTTGCTGGTGCGCAGCCACCGGGTGACGGCAGGAGAAAGTGCCGGCCTACGGCTCTTGGCGGCAGAGCGCGATGGCGTGGCTGGAGTGGCGGCGGGGCGGCGCGTGGCTCTAGCCCGACTGAGGCTGCGTTGACCGGCTGCAGGGCGCTTCTTGGACAAGGGCTACCTTCCGAAGGAAGTGTCCGACCATTCTAGGCGTCGCCGCGGGCCGGGGCAAGGCATCACGCACGAGGTCGAGGTTGTCCGGCCCTGTCGGGCGACATAGAATCGCGGTCTGAGTAGCCGTACCCGGATGGAGGAGGGACAGCATGAGTGAGAGGCGAGTAGAGACTGACTCCATGGGCGAGGTCCGGGTTCCGGCCGGGGCCTACTACGGCGCTCAGACACAGCGAGCGGTGGAGAACTTCGCCATCAGCGGCCTACGACCTTCCGAGGCATTTGTCCGGGCCACCGCTTGGATCAAGCTGGCGGCGGCTCGCGTCAACGGGCGCCTGGGGCTGCTGGATGGCGAGGTGGGGGCGGCGATAGCGCAGGCCGCGGAAGAGGTCGTGGCCGGGCGCTTCACCGACCAGTTCGTTGTGGACGTCTTCCAGGCGGGCGCCGGCACCTCGCACAACATGAACGCCAACGAGGTCATCGCCAATCGGGCCAATGAGATCCTCGGCCACCGTCTCGGGGAGGGTGGCCCGGTTAACGCCAATGACCACGTGAACATGGCTCAGTCCACCAACGACGTCATCCCCACGGCCATCCGGCTGGCGGCGCTTGACCTGCATGGCGGCCTGGCGGACGCGCTCGTCCAGTGTGAAGAGGCCCTTCGGCTCAAGTCCCTCGTTTTCCAGGACGTAGTCAAGAGCGGCCGGACTCACCTACAGGATGCCGTGCCCGTCACTCTGGGGCAGGAGTTCGGGGCCTACGCCGACGCCCTGGGGCATGACCTGGACCGGCTGAACGCGGCGGCCGATGACCTGGCGCGGTTGGGCATCGGCGGGACGGCGGCCGGAACGGGCCTCAACGCTCACCCGGACTACCACGCCGAGATGGTCCGCGAGCTCGAGTCCATCACCGGCTTCCGGCTCCGTTCCATGGGCAACCTTTTCGAGGCCATGCAGAGCCAGGCCGACATCGCCGCCTATTCCGGTGCGCTGCGCGTTCTTGCCCTGACGCTCACGCGCATCGCCAACGACCTGCGGCTGCTCTCGTCCGGCCCCATGACCGGCCTGGCGGAGATCAAGCTGCCCGCGGTGCAGCCCGGCTCGAGCATCATGCCCGGCAAGGTCAACCCAGTGATGCCGGAGATGCTCAACATGGTCTGCTTCCACGTGATCGGCAACGACACCTGCATAGCCATGAGCACGCAGGCGGGCCAGCTGGAACTCAACGTCATGATGCCCATCATGGCCTACAACCTGTGCCAGTCGCTTGAGGTTCTGACCAACGCCCTGAGCGCCTTCACCGACAAGTGCGTGCGCGGCATCGAGGCGGACGAGGACAGGTGTCGGTACTGGGGTGAGCGCAGCCTGGCGATAGTCACCGCGCTCAACCCCTACATCGGCTACCGCGAAGCGGCGCGGGTGGCGTACGAGGCTCTTAGCAGCGGGCGGACCCTGGCCGAGGTGGTGCAAGAACGTGGCCTGATGTCGCCGGAGGACCTTGCTGTCGCCCTGGACCTGGGCGCTATGGCGCGCGGCGGCATCATGGGCCGCGCCTAGGTGCGACTCCTCCTCCTGGCTCTGGCGGCGGCGCTGGCGACCAGTCTGCTCCCCGTGGCACGGGCGGACGCGGGAGGTCCGGCGCTTCTCTTCGCGTCGGACGTGGACGGCGACGGTGACATCTACCGGTTGGCGGCGGACGGCTCGGTCACGAACCTGACGGCCAACCGCGAGCCCGACTGGTCGCCGAGATTGGCGCCGGGTGGCCGCCGGCTCGCCTTCGTCAGCCGCCGCGACGGGAACTCCGAGATCTACCTCATGGCCCTGCCGGTGGGAAACGTGCTCAATCTCACCAACCACCCGGCAGCTGACTATGAACCCGATTGGTCACCCGACGGAAGGCGGCTGGTGTTCGTCTCGGAGCGCGACGGCGGGCGTGACCTCTATCTCCTGGATTGGGCCCTAAGTGAGGTGACCCGCCTGACGATGGCCGGGCCGGGCGAGGTATACCGCTCTCCCCGCTGGTCGCCGGCAGGAGACCGCATCGCCTACTCGGCCGTGCGGGGCGGTGTGGAGCAGGTGTACGTGCTCGACCTCGACATCGGCGCCGAGACCCAGGTTACCGACTGGCCTCTCAAGGGACGTTACCCGGCCTGGTCGCCGGACGGGAGGCGTCTTGCCTTCGCCGGCTGGCACGACGACGACCGGCCGGGGGTGTACGTGGCACAGAGTGACGGCAGCGAGGTGGAGTGGCTCTGGGAGGCGCGCTCACCGATCCGCAACCTGACCTGGGTGGGTGACGACATCCTCCTCGGCCGGGCCACGGCCACGGGCGCGGAGATCGTATCGCTCTCGGTGACGACGCGGCAGGCGGAAGTGGTGATCTCCGGCTACGGCTGGGCAGACTGCCCCGAGGGTGAGGGGGACTCGCGACCTTCGGCCGGGGCCGAGCGGCACGATCGGGAGCCGGGAGCCAAGCGGGTGCCCGCCGTCCTCGGGGCCAACGTCGCTGACCTCAGCAACGCCCATCTGCTGCAGCAGTTTGGGTTCGGCTGGCTGAAGAACTACCTGTCTTGGGCCGGGGTGGAGCCGGAGCCAGGCGAGTTCTTCTGGGAGGACGCCGACAACGTGGTCAAGGCGGGCGAGACAGCGGGCATGCAAGTCCTCATGCGCCTGCACGACACGCCCACCTGGGCCCGCCGCGATGGCACGACCCTCACCCATCCTCCGGACGATCTGGAGGCGTATGGGGCCTTCGTTACCGCTGTGGCGCGCCGGTACCGAGGCCGCGTTGCGGCCTACGAGATCGGCAACGAGCCCAACCTGGACTTCGAGTGGGGCGGGCAGCGGCCCGATCCCGCCCGCTACGTCGAGATGCTGCGGGTGGCCTATTCCGCCATCAAGGCCGAGGACCCCGAGGCGCTGGTGATCACCGGCGGCTTGGCAACCACGGGCGACGGCGGCGAGGGCTCCATGGGAGACCTGGAGTTCATCCGGGCGATGTACGCTGCCGGGGCCCAGGGCCACTTTGACGCACTGGGCTCGCACCCCTACGGGTTCGGCCTGCCGCCGTTCCGGGTGCACCCTTGGGGCCTGTCGGCGGCGCGGCTGGCGGAGCAGCACCGCGTCATGGTGGAGGCCGGCGATGGCGCGACGCCCCTCTGGGCCACCGAAGTGGGCTGGCCGCTGGCGTCACCCTGGCAGATGGGGGAGCACGACGAGTACTCCGTCACGGAAGAGGAGCAGGCCTTCTACTACCAGCAGTTGGTGCTGCAGGCGGCGCAGAACTGGCCCTGGCTGGAGGCGGTGTTCATCTTCAACCTGGACTTCAGCACCGTGGCCTGGTACGACGCTGCTCAGCCGATGCGCTGGTACGCCCTATTGGAGGGTGACGGCAGCCCCCGCCTGGCGTTCACTCGGCTGCGCGGGATAGGCACTGTGCCGGAGTCGGCACTTGGTCGCGAAGGAGTCGCAGTTGCAGACCGGTGAGGCAGTCGTGGCGGCGGGTACTGCTCGCGTCAGTTCAGTGCGGTGGCTGGCCATTCTGGCGACACTGGGAATGGCGGGGCACGGTCTCGGTCAGACGGTTATGGGACCGGTGGTGGCCGAGGTGATGACCGAGTACGGCGTCCGCGAGACGGCGGTCGGCGTGCTCCTGGCGGCGGGTTCACTCGGCTTCATGGTTGGCTGCCTGGCGGGTGGCTTCGTCGTGGACCGCGTGGGGCTCAAGCCGACGCTCCTGGCGGCTTGGGGACTAGTCATGGTCTCACTCTTCGCGCTCGTGTCGGCCCCTGTCTTCGCCATGGTGCTGGCCTGCTACTTCCTCTTCGGTGTGGCCTCCGGCTTTGTGGAGACCGGCCTCAATGTGCTGCCGACACAGATCGGCGGCGGCGCCTGGATGATGAACCTGGTGCACATGGGCTTCGGGGTAGGGGCTCTGGCCGCGCCCCTGCTGGTGGCGGCGCTGCTCAGGAGTGGCGCCGGCTGGCGCGGCGGGTTCTTGCTGGTGGTGGCTTTGGCCGCGCTCACGTTGGTGCTAGGGCTTGGTTCGCAGTTGCCGGAGGCGCCCGGGCGGCGGCCGGCCAGCGAGGGCACTCCGCTGCTTCGCCTGGCGCGCCACCGCCTGGTGGTGATGGGCGGCCTGGCGCTCTTCTTCTACGTGGGCGGGGAGATGGGCGTCAACGCCTGGTCGGTGCTATCCATGCAGGAGCGATTCGGGCTCGACGCCCTGGGCGCGGGCACGGCGCTGTCGCTCTTCTGGGCCGCCATGTTGGCGGCGCGGCTGGTGCAGGGAGCTATCGTGGCCCGGTTCAGCATCCCGTCCGTGGTGACCGTAAGCGGCGTGATCTCCGCCCTGGGGATTTTCGCCTTCACGTTGGCCACCACACCGGCGCAGGCCTACGCTGCCGCGATGGTCGCCGGCCTGGCCGCGGGAGGCATGTACCCCAACGTGATGGTCTACGTCAACGGCCGCTTCCCCCGGCAGATTGGGGCGGTCACCGGCATCCTGAGCACGGTGGCCGTAGGTGGGACGTTCGTGCTGCAGCCAGTGGTGGGCCGGGTGGCGGAGACGGCCGGCCTTCAGGTGGGCGTTCTGCTGGTGGCTGCATCAATGCTCGTCTCGAGCGTTCTCCTGCTGGCAGTGTGGCTGCGCGATAGAGGCGCGGCGAGCCCCGCCCATTGACGCTCCCGGCCATGATGGTACAATGCCGGCGCCGAAGCTCGGGACGTAGCGGTGTGCCGTGCTGCCGGCACGCCTCCACTTCCTGGGCGTAAGGAGAGCGGGAATGGCCTACTTGTTGGGCGTAGACATCGGCACCGGCGGGGCGCGAGCGCTGCTCATTCGCGAGGACGGCCTGCCGGTGGCGTCCGCCACGTCGGAGTACCCCCTGTACCAGCCCTACCCGCAGTGGGCGGAGCAGGAACCCGCCGACTGGTGGAAGGGGGCGGTGGAAGCCGTCCGGGCCGTTCTGGCGCAGTCAGGCGTGGCGCCCGATGCCATTCGCGCCCTGGGACTGTCTGGTCAGATGCACGGAGTCGTCCTGCTCGACGACGCCCATAAGGTGCTCCGGCGCAGCATCATCTGGGCGGACCAGCGCAGCCAAGCGCAGTGCGACTGGATCACCGAGCGCATCGGGGCCCAGCGCCTCATCGAGCGCACCTCTAACCCGGCCCTGACCGGCTTCAGCGCCCCCAAGCTGCTCTGGGTACGCGACAACGAGCCGGGCGTGTTTGAGCAGACCCGCAAGTGCCTACTGCCCAAGGACTACATCCGCTTCCGCCTCACCGGTGAGTTCGCCACCGAGGTCTCCGATGCCTCCGGCACGTCGCTTTTCGATGTCCAGGGCCGCGATTGGGCCTGGGACATGGTGGACGGCCTGGGGCTGGACCGCGACCTGCTGCCGCCCGCGTTCGAATCCCCCGTTGTGAGCGGCCGCCTGAGTCGGTCGGCTGCCGAGGAGACCGGGCTGCCGGTGGGACTGCCGGTGGTGGGTGGCGGCGGCGATCAGGCGGCGGGTGCTGTCGGCAACGGCATCGTGGAGACGGGCATCGTCTCCAGTACCATCGGCACCTCGGGCGTGGTCTTCGCCTTCACCGACGCGCCGCGCCGGGACGACAAGGGGCGCCTGCAGACCTTCTGCCACGCGGTGCCGGGCAAATGGCACGTGATGGGGGTGACCCAGGGAGCGGGGCTGTCCCTACGCTGGTTCCGCGACAACTTCGGCGAGGCCGAGACAGCCACCGCCCGCTGGTTGGGCACGGACCCCTACGACTTGCTCAGCCGCGAGGCGGAGCGAGCGCCGCTGGGGTGCGAGGGCCTGCTCTGGTTGCCGTACCTGATGGGCGAGAGAGCGCCGGTGCTGGACGCGGAGGCGCGCGGGCTGTTGTTCGGCGTCACGGCGCGACACGACCGTGCCATGGTGGTGCGCGCCATCATGGAAGGGGTGGTGTACAGCCTCCGCGATTCGCTCGACATAATGCGTGACGAGATGCAGGTACCGGTGACCCAGGTGCGGGCCTCCGGCGGCGGGGCGCGCAGCCAACTCTGGCGGCAGATGCAGGCGGACGTGTTCGGGGTCGAGACCATCACACTACACGTGACCGAGGGGCCCGCCTACGGAGTGGCCCTGATGGCGGCGGTGGGTGCCGGGCTCTACGACACGGTGGCGGAGGCCTGTGCGGCCACCATCAAGCCGATGGACGTCCAGCAACCTGACCCGGCGCACAAGGCGATCTACGACCAATACTACCAGGTGTACACCAGCCTCTACCCGGCCCTGAAGGAACGCTTTCATCAGGTTGCCGGCCTGGTGCGGCAGTACCAATGACGGCGCGCGAGGTGCGACGATGCAGGTAGCCTGTCTGGGAATCATGGTGGCCGACGTAGTGGCGCGGCCAGTGGTCGAGCTGCCCGAGCGGGGCCGCCTCACCCTGGTGGACAAGATGGAACTGCATACCGGCGGCTGTGCCACCAACACCGGCATCTCGCTGGCTAAGCTCGGCATGGACGTTGGCGTGCTGGGGGCGGTGGGCGAAGATGGCTTCGGCGAGTTCATCGTCCACGAGCTCAACCGGCACCGGGTGGATTCCCGCGGAGTGCGGCGCAAGAGCGACGCCAACACATCGGCCACCATGGCCATGGTGGAGCCTGACGGCGAGCGGCGCTTCCTGCACTACCTGGGCGCTAACGGCAAGCTGGTTCAGGCCGACGTTGACATGGAGATCGTGGCCGAGGCGGAGATCCTCCACATCGCCGGGGCGCTGGTGATGCCGGGCATAGACGGCGAGCCCACGGCCGCCATTCTGCGCCAGGCCAAGGATCTCGGCCTCACCACGTCCTTCGACACCGTCTGGGACGCGCGCGGCCGCTGGATGGAGATGGTCGAGCCTTGCCTGCCCTTCATTGATGTCATGCTTCCAAGCCTCGCCGAGGCGCAGATGATCACCGGCAAGGATCGTCCCGAGGACGTCGCCCGGGTGTTCATCGACCACGGCGTGGGCATCGTGGGTCTGAAGATGGGCGAGCAGGGGTCGTACGTGCGCACCGAGGACGTGGAGCTACGGCTGCCGCCCTATGTGGTGGAAGCAGTGGACGCCACCGGCGCCGGAGATGCGTTCGTGGCCGGGTTCCTCGCCGGGCTGCTCCAGGGCTGGGACCTGGAGCGGACGGGACGCCTGGCCAATGCCGTCGGCGCCCTGTGCGTCACGGCGATGGGCGCCGTGACGGGGGTGAGGTCCCTGGAGGAGACACTCCGCTTCATGGAGGTCACGCCGACTCGGGCCGGGTAGTGTCGGAGGACTGGCGACCGCACGCCCTTGGGCGAGGCGGGTCGCCGGGCTGGAGGGCTGGCCGCGCGACCGTCCAAGATTGGTCAAACCGGCCAGCGGCATTAGAATGAGTGGAAACGCGAACCTAGACCAGGCTCGCCCAGGCTGGATTCTGCCTGGGCACTCGGTGTGGTCTCTCTACATGAGATGGAGGCGAAATGACGAGGCAGTACGTTACCATTGACGGCAACGAGGCGGCCGCCTACGTAGCCCACAAGACCGCAGAAGTGATAGTGATCTATCCTATCACCCCGTCTTCTCCCATGGGTGAGCACGCGGACGAGTGGAGCGCCTACGGCCGCACCAATATCTGGGGCACCGTCCCCTCCGTAGTCGAGATGCAGTCCGAGGCCGGTGCCGCCGGCGCCGTGCACGGCTCACTGCAGACCGGGTCCCTGAGCACCACCTTTACGGCCAGCCAGGGCCTGCTGCTCATGATCCCCAACATGTTCAAGATCGCCGGCGAGCTCACCAGCACCGTGTTTCACATCGCGGCTCGCACCGTTGCCACCCACGCGCTGTCTATCTTCGGCGACCACAGCGATGTCATGGCGGCGCGGAGCACTGGCTGGGCCATGCTGTTCTCGAACTCGATCCAGGAAGTCATGGACCTGGCGCTGATCTCCCAGTCGGCGACGCTGAAGGCACGGGTGCCCTTCCTGCACGTCTTCGACGGGTTCCGCACCTCCCACGAGGTGGCGAAGATCGAGCAGCTCAGCGACGACGACATCCGGGCGATGATTGACGACAACCTGGTGCGTGAGCACCGGGCGCGCGGCCTTACCCCGGACCGTCCCGTCACCCGCGGCACGGCTCAGAACCCGGATGTGTTCTTCCAGGGTCGCGAAGCCACCAACCCGTATTACGAGCGCGTGCCCGAGATCGTGCAGCAGACCATGGACGATTTCGCCAAGCAGGTCGGGCGCCAGTATCACCTGTTCGACTACGTGGGCGCGCCGGACGCTGAGCGCGTCATGGTAGTTATGGGTTCGGGCGCTGAGACGGCGCACGAGGCGGTGGAGCACCTGGTGGCGCAGGGCGAGAAGGTTGGCCTGATCAAGGTCCGACTCTACCGCCCGTTTGCCGTCCAAGCTTTCCTCAAAGCCATCCCGTCCGCCTGCAAGGGCATCACGGTTCTCGATCGCACCAAGGAGCCGGGAGCCATCGGCGAGCCGCTGTACCAGGACGTGGTCACCGCCATCGCCGAACAGGGCGATCCCGACCGGCGCATCAAGGTCATTGGCGGCCGTTACGGGCTCTCCTCGAAGGAGTTCACTCCGGAGATGGTCAAGGCGGCCCTGGACGAGCTGAAGACGGACAGCCCCAAGAACCACTTCACCGTCGGCATCACCGATGACGTTACCTTCACCAGCCTCGACGTGGACGAGCATCTCGACACCGAGTCTGCCAAGGTGAAGCGGGCCATCTTCTGGGGGCTGGGCTCCGACGGCACAGTGGGCGCCAACAAGAACAGCATCAAGATCATCGGCGAGACCACGCCCAACCAGGCGCAGGGCTACTTCGTGTACGACTCCAAGAAGTCCGGAGCGACCACGATCTCGCACCTGCGGTTTGGGCCTGACCCCATCCGCTCACCGTACCTCATCCGCCAGGCGGACTTCATCGGTGTGCACCAGTTCGGCTTCTTCGAGCGGTTTGATATGCTTTCCGCCGCCAAGCCGGGCGCCACACTGTTGATCAACGCTCCGTATGAGCCGGAAGAGGTGTGGGACAAGCTCCTGCGGCCGGTACAGCAGCAGATCATCGACAAGAAGCTCAATGTCTACGCCATCAACGGTTACCGCGTCGCCCACGAGACGGGCATGGGGAACCGCATCAACACCATCATGCAGACCTGCTTCTTCGCCATCAGCGGCATCTTGCCCGCGGATGAGGCCATTGACGCTATCAAGCAGGCCATTCGCGACACCTACGGCAAGCGGGGAGAGGCCGTGGTGCAGCAGAACTTTGCCGCCGTCGATGCTGCGGTCGCCAACCTGCACCGCATCGAGTTGCCTGCCGCCCCGACCAGCACCGCCGAGTACGCGCCTGTCGTGTCTGACGAGGCGCCTCAGTTTGTCAAGGAATTCACTGCTCAGCTGATGGTGAACAAGGGCGATTCGATCCCGGTGAGCGGAGTGCCGTTGGACGGCACGTTCCCTAGCGGCATCAACCGCTGGGAGAAGCGCAACCTGGCTCTGGAAGTGCCTGTGTGGCAGCCGGACCTCTGCATCCAGTGCGGCCGCTGCGTCCTGCTCTGCCCGCATGCCGTCATTCGTTCCAAGATCTACGACCCGGCACTGCTGGAGGGCGCCCCCGAGACGTTCAAGTCCCAGGACGCGCGCTGGCGGGAGCCGGCCCTTAAGGGCAAGAAGTTCACCGTCCAGATCGCGGTGGAGGATTGCACCGGCTGCGGCGTATGCGTAGAGAACTGCCCGGCCAAGGACAAGCAGGTGCCGGGCCGCAAGGCCATCAATATGGAGCCACAGCTGCCGATCCGGGAGACGGAGCGGGAGAACTGGGACTTCTTCATGTCGTTGCCCAGCGCCGCCAATGACGCCGGGCTCAACTTCAACACGACGAAGAACGTCCAGCTTCTGCCGCCGTATTTCGAGTTTCACGGCGCTTGCGCTGGTTGCGGCGAGACGCCTTACCTGCGCCTCCTGAGCCAGCTGTTCGGCGAACGCACCATCGTCGCTAATGCCACGGGCTGCTCCAGCATCTACGGCGCCAACCTGCCCGACACTTCCTGGGGCCATGATGCCTCCGGGCGCGGCGTGGCCTGGAGTAACTCTCTGTTCGAGGACAACGCCGAGTTCGGCATGGGCTTCCGTCTGTCGCTGGACCAGCGTGAGCAGTACGCCGGCGAACTGCTGGCTGCCCTGAGCGGCGTCGTAGGCCAGGACCTGGCGGACGCCATCCTGCAGGCCGACCAGTCGGATGCAGAGGCCATTCAGGCCCAGCGGGCGAGGGTGGCGCAGCTGCGTGAGGTACTCGCCGGCTGCGACGATCCTCGTTGCCGCGAGCTACTAAGTGTGGCTGACGGGCTGGAGCGCAAGACGGTGTGGGCCATCGGCGGCGACGGCTGGGCCTATGACATCGGCTATGGCGGCCTCGATCATGTGTTGGCCTCGGGCCGGAACGTCAACGTACTGGTGCTGGACACCGAGGTGTACTCCAACACCGGCGGTCAGGCATCCAAGGCAACCGGACTGGGTGCGGTGGCGAAGTTCGCCGCCAGCGGCAAGCCCTTGCCCAAGAAGGACCTGGGCATGATGGCCATGTCCTACGGGTATGTCTATGTCGCCCAGATCGCCATGGCGGCCAACGAGCGCCAGACGATCCAGGCACTGCGGGAGGCAGAGAGCTATCCCGGACCGTCGCTCGTCATCGCCTACAGCGCTTGTATCTCCCACGGCATCAACATGACCAAGAACGCCGATCAGCAGAAGCTGGCGGTAGCTTCCGGTCACTGGCCGCTGTACCGCTATGATCCGCGACGCCGCGAGGCCGGCCAGAACCCGCTCCAGCTGGACTCCAAGGCGCCCAGTGTTCCGCTCAAGGACTACATCTACAACGAGAACCGCTACCGGATGCTTCAGCGAAGTGACCCGGAGCGGGCCGCGATGCTGCTGGCCGAGGCAGAGAAGTATGATGCCGAGCGCTGGCGCAAGTACGAGCACCTCGCTGCCATGACCTTCGGATCGGCCGAAGGCGAGGCGAGCACGGAGGAGGCCTCCTCCGAGTAGTATGCGCAGCAGCCGGATCTCAGCAGGGAGGTTGGCATGAACGTTAGTTCCCGATACTTAGGTCTGGATCTGAAGAGCCCGTTGGTCGCTTCGGCGTCCCCCTTGTCGCGCAGCCTAGATGTGGCCAAGCGACTGGAGGACGCCGGGGCGGCGGCCCTGGTGATGCACTCCCTCTTTCAGGAAGAGGCGGTGGCGGAGAGCCTTGAGCTCGACCACTACCTGAACTACTTCACCGAGGCTTTCGCCGAGGCGCTCACCTGGTACCCGGATCTGCCGAACTACCGGTTGATCCCCGACCGGTACCTGGAGCAGCTCCGCCTCCTGAAGCAGAACCTGAGCATTCCGGTCATTGGCAGCCTCAACGGTGTCTCCACCGGAGGGTGGACTTCTTACGCCCGACAGATGGAGCAGGCGGGAGCCGATGCCCTGGAACTCAACCTCTACCACATCCCCGACATGAACGTGAGCGGGGCCGAGGTAGAGCGGCGCTCGGTGGAGGTGCTGGGGGCCGTCAAGGCCGAGGTATCGATCCCGGTGGCCGTTAAGCTGAGCCCGTTCTATAGCTCCTTTGGCGCCATGGCGCAGCGGCTGGCCGCTGCTGGGGCGGATGCGCTGGTGATGTTCAACCGCTTCTACCAGCCCGACCTGGACCTCGACGAGCTAAAGGTGCAGCCGCGGCTGGAGCTCAGCACGTCTGGTGATCTGCTGCTGGCGCTGCGCTGGGTGGCCATGCTCCACGGGCGCGTGAATGCCCAGATGGCCGTCACCGGCGGGGTGCATACCCACGAGGACGTGATCAAGGCGATCATGGCCGGCGCCGACGTGGCCATGATGACTTCGGAACTGCTGGCCAAGGGCGAAGCTCGCCTCACGGAGATCGAGCGCGACCTGCGGGAGTGGATGGAGCGGCGGGGCTACGAGTCCGTAGGCGAGATGCGCGGCACTCTCAGCCAGCGGAAGGTTGAGGATCCTTCGGCGTTCGAGCGCGCCAACTACGTCCGCGTGCTCCAGTCGTGGCGGCCCGATCCCGCCGGGCAGTTGTTCCGAGAGATGCTCAACAGCTAGACTCGCGCCGACAATCAGGCGGAGTGGAGGACTTTTCGATGACGGTCAGGTACCGCGAAGCACGACGGCTGCCGGGCAGCGAGTGGATCAAGAACCACCCGGCCGGCCTGGACAAGTTCTACCGCTTCACTCGGCGGGTGGTGGACCGGGTATATCCGGTGCTGGACAGAATCAGCCCGAAAGCGGCGGAACGGCTGTTCGTCCTGGGCGAGGTGGTCATGAAGGGCTACCTCTTCAACTGCTTCATGTGCGGTCAGTGCATCCTGCATAGCACCGGCATGACCTGCCCGATGAACTGCCCCAAGAAGCTTCGCAACGGTCCCTGCGGTGGAGTGCGCGCGGGCGGGTACTGCGAGGTGATCCCCACCATGCGCTGCGTCTGGACGCAGGCCTGGGAGCGCAGTCGCCAGTCGCCGGAGTACGCCCACGAGATCCTGCTGATCCAGCCGCCGGTGGACCACCGGCTGCAGGGCAGCAGCGCCTGGGCCAACATGGTCAAGGGTGTGGACCAGCAGCACCCGCCTGCGTGGCAGCAGCCTGAGGAAGAGCAGGTGGAACAGGCGCCTGTCTAGCCGCTCCAGACTACACCGGACCAGTCAGAGGGTCGGGGCCAGCCCCCGGCCCTCTTTGGCGTCATACGCCGATGACGGACTCGGTGAGGGCGAACCAGGGGAGATCAGCACCGGCCCCACCAGGAGATGAGAGGGGCATCAGCATGGCCACTTCGGCGGAACCGCGCTCGAAGTCAGCTTTCCGTAGGGACGTGATCAGAAGGTGGTCTCTCTCATCTGCCAGCGCCACTAGCGAAGTAGAGGCGGGCAGGGCGGCGCAGAGCGACTCGACGCTATCCTCCTGCCGCACCATCAGGTCGCTGCAGACCGTCCGCCGGCCCAGCGCGGTCATGGTTGCCGGCAGGAGCGCCACCGTCTCCGCGGGTCCCCCCGGCAGGTCGCGGATCCAGGTCGCGGCGGGAAGCTCGAGCGGACGATCGTGGCGGCGCCAGGCCCAGTAGGCCGTGTCCATCTCGGGCACTCCGTCGTGTGACCGGTGGGAGGCGACAACGTCCTGGACCCGGGCCTCGTCGGCAAGCGAGCAGGGACGCCATCGGGCCGGATCCCCCGGGTCCGTCTTTGCCCGCGTCCAGTAGCGCAGGGTGGCCCGATCGCGGAAGCCGAGGCTCCCATAGAGGCGGTGGCCGGCGCTGCCGGGCGCAGTGTAGAGCTGTAGCGCCCAGAGCCCCAGCTCACGGGCAGCCCTGATGGTGGCGGAGAGCAGGGAGCCGGCCAGGCCGCGACGGCGGTGCTCGGGGTGGGTCATGACGGTATCTATCACCCCGACCGGGCGGGGGGTAGCACCCAGGTGGAGTGCGAGCCGGGTGACGAAGAGGCCCGCCACCAACCCATCCCCGTGCCAGGCCGCCTGGCAGAGGCGAGGGTCGAGGCCGGGTCGGGCCATGTACCAGCGCATGAAGGGCTCGCCGCCCTCGATGACGCCCGGATACTCGGCGAAGCAGAGGTCGTTGAGGCGGGAGACCTGCGCCACGGATGGAGCGCGCACGGTGTAGGGGCCAGTGGAGTAGTCAGGAGCGGGCATCGCCTACCTCCTGCGTCGCCGCCGTAAGCGCTATCCATTGTTCCAGGCTCACTTGCTGGGCCCTTGTGGAGGGACTAAGACCCACCGACTCCAGCAGTCTCCCCAGGGCGCTCTTGGACAGTGGAACGGCGCCGGCGAGCGAGTTGGCCAGCGTCTTTCGCTTCTGCTGAAAGGCGGCGCGTGCCAAGCGAAAGAGCTGGTCCTCCTCGGCCGGGGTGACGCGGGGCTGAGAGTGCGGCACGATCCGCACCACCGCGGAGTTCACCTTGGGCGGGGGCACGAAGGCGCCCGCCGGCACCCGTGCCACCAGTTCGGCGGCGCCCGCTAGCTGAACCATCAGCGCCAGGAGGGAGAGGTCGCCCGGACGGGCGACGATGCGGCGCGCCACCTCCTCCTGTACCATCACCACCAGCACTTCCGGGGTCGGGACCCAGCCCAGCACATGTCTCAGGGCGGCCGAAGTGATGTAGTAGGGCAGGTTGCCCACCGCCTTGTAGCGGCTGCCGGAAGCAAGGTCGAGGTCGGACGGATGCAGGGCCAGGATGTCCCCCCGCACAACCTGCACGTTTCCGGCGCCGGCGAACTGCCCCTCGAGGTGACCGGCCAGGTGGTCGTCCAGTTCTACGGCGAGGACGCGTCCGGCCTCGGCGACCAGATAGCCGGTGAGAGTGCCCAGCCCGGCGCCGATCTCGACCACTACGTCATCGGGCTGTGGATCCAGGGCGAGCAGCACCTGACGGAGGGCGGACTTGCCGGCGAGGAAGTTCTGCCCCAAGCCCTTCCGGGCGGCGAGGTCGAGCGAGCGCAACAGACGACCGGGGGCCAAGCCCTCGGGGTAGAGCGTGCTGAACTCGCGCTCGGCGCCCACTAGCGCTGCAGCGGCCAGTTGGGTAGCACCCAGCGAATGGCGTAGTCCGGCGGGGCTGGAGCCAGCAGGTAGATGTCCACCCAACGCCGCCAATGGACAAGGCTATAGTCGTCGTAGCAGACATCGATGTGGCGGCCGACGATGGCGCTGCCGGTGTCCTCGGCCACGCCCACTCCATAGCCGGGCACGTACATGCTCGTGCCCATGGGGATCACCGACGGATCCACGGCGACCATGCCGGTGGTGGCGCGCTTGCCGGTGCGTGTCATGCCGTAGTTGGAGGCGGTGCGTGGAGTGCCGGCTGTGCTGGGGCTGTAGGAGGTGACCAGTACGCGCACCTTGCGCCAGTACTGCATCGGTCCCTGGGGCGTGTCCACTGTTCTCAGCACTACCTTGGTGCCGTAGGCCATCAGGCGATCCTGGGGCTCTTGCTGTATCCAGGAGTCCTCAAGTTCGCGGCGCACGGTCTCGCCGTTGATCTCAGTGACGCCGTAGCGCTTGAGGCGCACGCCCTCCTGTCCCTCGCGCGCCATGCGCGTCTGGTCTAGTTCGAGCTCCGGATCGGCATCCCAGAGAGTCTCGAAGGAGGTGGTCTCCTGCTCGACATCCACGTACTCGGAGACGCGGTAGACGGAAATGGCGCGATAGGGCTCCAGGGGCTCGAGACTGCCGGGCACGGAGTAGTCGCGCCCGACGAGGTAGATTCCCGCGCTTGCCAGCCCCTCGCCCACAGTTGCGCCGTAGCCTCGCAGGTCCTGGCGCGTAGAGTCGCTGACAAGGGAGAAGGGGATCGAGCGCTCTAGCCAGATGGAAGTGCCCCAGGAGAGCGGCTCTCCTTGGTGGGGCCAGACGAGGTCGGCCTCGTAGAGGGAGTGCGCCGAGTCTATGCCCTGGGCGACGCTATCGCCCTGGGCCTGAACCGAGGCCAGCAGGACGCCGTCGCGCATGGTTACCGTCACCGGCGCTGTGCCGGCGACGCGGGCGAAGTCCTGCTCGGCCAGGACGCCGAGAGGGGAGGCAACAGAGCGCTGTTCGGCTTGGGCGGAGGACGACAGGTGCAGACTGACGGCTGAGGCCGCCACAGTCACCGTGCTCAGCAGGAGAAATAGAGCGACCACGTATCTGCGGCGGGACTGGTTCGCCGGCCGGGTAACGCTCTGTGGGGCTGATGGGGTTGCCGCCGAGGCGGGCGCCTCTACAGCGATGGTCGCACCTCCGTGCGGTGAAGGCGGATGCCGCCGGCGCGGAAGTCGGTTGAGGATGAAGACCGTGCACCGCCTGTCGCGCCAGCGGGACCAACTTACCTCGATGAGCGACTCAAGCCAGGTTTCCCTGCGGCACCCAGAGGAATCCTCTTACCGCTGCTTCCTTCCGGACCTGACGGGGTTCGTGGCCCTCTGCCGCGCAGGACCCAACCATCAACGCCACTCAATCGAGACAGGCTCGGCTCGCTTGGCTCTCGAGGCGGGGTTCGGCCCCGCTGTAGCGGATTGCGGGTACAGGGCACCGCTAGTTCCCCGCCTAGCACGGTCTCAGGAGAAAGAGTAGCACATGGGTGGCGGTGCTGCAAGAGGCGGGGAGCAGAGGCGGAGAGGGCGGGATTCGAACCCGCGAAGGATTTCTCCTTACGCGATTTCCAGTCGCGCGCGTTAGACCAACTACGCTACCTCTCCGGACGAACAGGCCCCATTATACGGATGGGGCGTCTCGGCAGGCAATTTGGGGGGCACGGTGGCCCTCCCCGGACGGCCTGCCGGTGCGGCCGACAGCCTAGGCCTGGTCCAGCACGCTGGCGCCGCCCTTGTCGGCCAACTCCTGGGCGAAAGCGAGGGCCTCGTCCTTGGTGTCCAGCACCTTGGTGGCGCAGCGGGTGCCCTCCGGCTTAACCACGAACATGCCGTCCTTGCGGAGGGAGACGGCGACGTTCTTCGGGGTGGTTGCCTTAGCCATGCTCAACGCCTAAGGGTGCCAACGCCAGGTAACGGGCGTCTGTTCCCACATATCGGCCAAGCTGCGCGCGCAAAGCAGGTGCTGGACAGGCGGGGGCGCTACCACTTCTTGAAGATGACGAACACCGCCGCCAAGATGAGGAAGAAGCCGACGATGTAGTTCCAGCGCAGGCTTTCCTTGAGGTAAAGGACGGAGAAGCCGGAGAAGACGATCAGGGTGATGGCTTCCTGGATGATCTTCAGCTGGGCGGCGCTGAACTGCCCATGGCCGATCCGGTTGGCCGGAACCTGGAAGCAGTACTCGAGAAACGCAATCCCCCAACTGATCAGTATGACGCGAAACAGAGGGGCCGACTTGTACTTGAGGTGTCCGTACCAGGCGAAGGTCATGAACAGATTGGAGATGGTGAGCAGGATGACAGTCCTCAAGCCGCGCCTCCACGCCGCCCGGCACTGCGCCGGCATCGCATCGGGGATGAAATGCCCACGTAGCAGAGGATCCGGGTCCGGCCCCGGCAGGCGGAAAGCCGCGGAGGGTGGCGCCGTTATCTCTGTCGTTGACGAGGGTGGAGTATAGGGCTTGGGCCGGGGGCTGTTAAGTTCCGGGCTCGGGATCGTTATCGGCAGCCGCCGCCTGGATCGCCTCGACCACCGCCGCGTTGTCTCTGAGGGCTTGCTGACCACTGGGAGAGAGGGCGTACAGTCCCCGGTCGATGTGGTCGAACCAGCCGTAGTGATTGTCGTAGAGGATGGACTGCGTCTTGCGATTGCACCCCAGGCGCCGCAACTGAGCGGGGGAGCAGGGGCCGGCCTCCGCTAGGCGCAGCGCGATTGCGAGAGCTCGTTCCCGGTAGGCGGTCATGACGGGCTGCCCGCCGCTGCCGCCAAGGTTGTAGTCTCCGGAGCGGCCGCGGATTTCACTGAGGATGGCCCTCCTTCGCCGGCGGTCTCGCCGAGGCCGGTAGGGCACCGGGTGGCACACTGCCTCCACCGGCTGGTCGCCCTCGCCCACGAGGAGTAGGCCCAGGCAGAGCCTCCGGACCAGGCCGACGGCCCGGCGCCAAGGACCGCGACGAAGACTTCCCGCGGGCCGGGGCACGGCCAGGTAGACTGAGTCGGTGATGGTCTGGCGCTGTACGGCCTGGGCGAGCAGGTTCAGCGACAGGTTCCGCTTCAGCTCCACGACCACCAGGTCATCGCCGCGCTTGGCGGCTATGTCGCAGCCATTCACCTCCGCCTGGACGGCGAACCCCTGGGCGACCAAGAAGTCCCGCACTGGCCCGTACAGATCCGACTCCCGCTTCGACGACACCCCTCTCCCACTCCGGCCCGGCGGTGGAGGCACATTGTCGGACCGTTTCCACAGGTCTATGATTGCGTCTTGTGCGTCGCGGACGCATGGTAGCATAGCAGAGGAGTAGAACGCATGGGCGAGGACCGGTCACGATTCACGGTACACCTGTTGGGCAATGCCCACATAGACCTCGTGTACCGTTGGCGGCTCAACGAGGTGGTGGAGCGCGTCGGCCCCGACACCTTCAAGGGTGTGCTTGACCTGATGGAGAGCGACGCGGAGTTCACCTTCGTCCAGAGCCAGATGGCCCTGTACCAGGCCACCCAGCAGCGTCATCCCGATCTGTTCCGGCGCATTGAGGCGGCCGTGGCCGCCGGGCGATGGTCTGTGGTCGGCGGCTGGGCGGAGTACGACCACATGCTTACCGGCGACGAATGCATCATCCGGCACTACCTGCTGGGCCGGCAGTTCGCCCAGGCGCAGGGCTGGTCCGGCGATATGACGGTGGATTGGTGCCCGGATTCCTTCTCCGGCCACGCTCACACCTTGCCCACCATCATGGCCGGCTGCGGCATCCGCTACTTGCTCATGATCCGTGCCACTCCGGCCGACAAACCGGCGTTCGTCTGGGAGGGTCCGGACGGCTCGACGGTGCTGACCTGCAAGGCTCCTCTGGGCTACGGCATCGCCCTCTCCCCGGCGGTGACGGAGATGCTGCCCGCCTGGGAGGAGACCACCGGCCTCACCGATGTGCTGGTGCTCTACGGTATGGGCGACCACGGCGGCGGTCCGCGGCAGGGTGACTTGGACGCTCTGGCGGACATGCAGGCCGGGGAGGGCTCCCCTCGCTTCGTGCACACCACTGCCCTCGACTTCTTCCAGACACTAGAGCAGCGGATGGAGGAGGAGTCGGAGCGCAGCGGGCGCTCGTACCACTTCTGCGGCGAGTTGCTGGACTTCTCGCGCGGCCCCTTCACCTCGGAGGCGCGGGCGAAGCGCCAGCTGCGGGAGCTGGAGCACCGCCTGCTCACGGCCGAGAGGCTGGGCGTGCTTAGCTCCTTGCTACAGCGCAAGCCCGTCTACCCGCGGGTGGACTACGATGCCGCCTGGGAGTCGGTGCTGCGCCACACCTTCCATGACGACATCCCCGGCACGTCGCGCCGCCCGGTGTACCTGGACAACGCTCGCGAGTACGCCGAGCTCGGCCGGGACCTCGATGAGCTGATCGCGACATCCATGGGCGAACTGGGGGCGCGTATAGACACACGTGGCGACGAAGTCCCGGTGGTAGTTTACAACCCAACGCCCTGGACGCGTACCGCCCCGGCAGAGGTGGAGTTCAGGCTCAAGCGGACGCCGCGCCGGCCGGTCATGGTGGACGAAGAGGGTGAGGTTGCGGCAGTCCAGGTGCTGGACCAGCGAGTCGACGGTCCCTGGACCAGGGTCAGGGCTGTGTTTGTGGCGAAATCAGTACCCTCACTGGGCTTCCGTCTCTATCGGCTGCAGGACGGGGGCGGAGAGGAGGCTGCCACCGGGCTGAGGGCCGGCGTCGATGCCCTGGAGAACCAGTACCTGCAGGTGCGGCTCGATCCAGACACAGGGGACGTTGCCTCCATCGAGGACAAGCTGCGAAGAGGGGACGTCCTGCAAGGTCGCGGCAACGCCCTCCAACTGCTGGAGGAGGACCCGCAGTACGCCAGCGCTTGGGTCTACTGGCCCACCGGTGAGGTGGAGCGCGACTGGCCGCGCTCGGAGCTGAGTCTGGTGGAGCGAGGACCGGTACGCGTCACTGTCTCGGCCAAAAGCTGGCTGCGAGACTCGTACGTGGAGCGCCTGGTGACACTGTACGACGGCATGCCGGGGGTCTTCTTCCGCACCACCTGTCACTGGTACGAACGTGACGCGGCCCTAAAGGTTGCCTTCCCTCTGGCACTGGAGGCCGGGGTGGCGACCTATGGCGTTCCGTTCGGGTGCATTGCGCGCGAGGCAGCGGACGAGGAAGTGCCCGCGCATCGTTGGGTCGATGTGACGGGAAGCAAGGCGGGAGCCACGCTGGCGAGTCGGGCCGTCTACGGGCACGACTATCACGACGGCTGCCTGCGCCTCACCTTGCTGCGCGGCATCGGCGACCTCGACCCCAACGCCGACGAGGGCGAGCATGTGATCGAGTACGCCCTCTTCCCCCACGGACCGGATTGGACGCCGGCCGAGGGTACTCGGCGTGGCCTGGAGGTCAACCTGCCCCTGGTCACGCGGCAGGAGATGAAGCGGTCCGGCGTGCTCTCTCCCTGGGGCGCCCCCGGCCTGAAGGTCGCCCTGCCCGAGTCACTGGCGCTGGCTCAAGTGGAGCCGGCGAACGTCGTGCTCACCGCCTTGAAGCTGGAGCAGGGCCAATGGACGAAGGGCGCGCTCATCTTGCGCCTGTACGAGACCGACGGGAAGGCGACCACGGCGCGGATCAGCTTCCCGCTGGACGTTGCCCTGGTGCAGGAGACAGACCATCTGGAGGAGCCCAAGCCCGAGGGACGCGTCCGCTGGAGTGGCAGTGAGGCCCAAGTCGAGTTCCGACCCCACGAGATTCGCACGGTGCGCATCGAGTTGGCGGCCTACGGTCTGGCGCTGGACACCGAGCGGAGCGGAAGCGCTCGCGGCCTGGAGAACGGCTAGCGGCGTCGCGCCGTCCGGCCGAGGAGACGAAGGAGCGGCATCCATGTACGACTTGGTGATTCGGGGCGGAACGGTAGTGGATCCCAGCCAAGGGATCCACGGCCCTGCCGATGTGGCGATCAGGGATGGAGTGGTCAAGGTTGTGGCGGCGCCCATCGTTGGCGCTGCTCGCCACGAGGTGGACGCCGACGGGATGCTCGTCACCCCGGGACTGGTGGACATCCACGTGCACGGCCTGGAGCACGTGTCGCACTACGGGCTGGACCTGGACCGTGCCTGCCTGGCCACCGGGGTTACGACGGCGGTGGACGCAGGGACGGCGGGGCGCTGCACCTGGCCGGCCATGCTCCACCAGGTGCTGGAGCCCTCAAGGCTGCACGCCAAGGCCTTCATCCACATCAGCGGCATGGGGATGCTCACCGATGCATTAGGGGAGAGTGTGGACCTGCGCTGGCTCGATGTGGGCGCCTGCGTGGCCCTGGCTCGAGACTACCCCCGGCACATCGTGGGCGTGAAGGTGCGCCAGGACATGGCGCGCGTGGGTGAGAGCGGGATGGAGCCGCTCCGTCGGGCGGTGGCGGCCACCGAGCTCCTGGGCCTACCGGTGATGGTGCACGTGGGCAAGACCCCGGTGCCGCTGGATCAGTTGGCGACTATGCTGCGTCCGGGTGACATCATCACGCATGCCTTCCACGGCTGGTACCACGGCGCGCTGGGCGAGGACGGCCGCGTGCTAGACGGGCTCAGAAAGGCGCAGGAGCGCGGCGTCATCTTCGACGTCGGTCACGGTGCCGGCAGCTTCTCCTTCCCGGTGATGGAGGCCTGCCTGGAGCAGGGCTTCGTCCCCAACACCATCAGCAGCGACCTGCACACGTACAGCGTTCACGGTCCGGTATACGACCTGCCCACCACCATGGCCAAGTTCGTGCACCTGGGCCTGTCGCTGGATGAGGTGGTGCGCCGGGTGACGGTGGACGCAGCGCGCTCGGTGCGACTGGACGGCGAGGTGGGATCGCTGGCACCGGGCCGCCGGGCCGACGTGACCGTGCTGGAGGAGATCGAGGGCACCTTCCGGTTCGAGGACTGCTTCCAGAACAAGAGGATCGCCGAGCGCACGTTGGTGCCGCGCTGGACCGTGCTGGGAGGTGAGGTACAGCCCGCTCACACCGGCGCCCCCTGGCAATAGCCTCCGAACCGATCGAGCCACCAACGAAGCGGCGCGGGCCCGTCACCTGCGCCGTTTCTCCGTCTCAACTCTCGAACAGCAGCTCCACCGTGTCGGCCCCGCGGAAGGGTCCCAGCCTCTCCGCCTCGTCCTGCAGGCGACTGCGGGTCCCCGGTTCGAGGCTACGGAAGAGCCGGGCACTGATCCTGAGTGCCTTGCCCCGCTTGGCTGGTCGCCACACTCCGGCGATCTCGCCATCCACGAGGATCGCCCCCGGGTTGCCGATCGTCCTCCACACCAGGCGCTGACGGTCGCGCTCGGCGACGAGAAGGTCGCGGTCGCGCGCCTGGAGATAGGGGTCGTGGGGTGGTAGCAGGCGCACGCCCTGAGGGAGCAGGGCCTCCCGAAGGGCAACGACGTCGGCCTCCAGCATCCAGGTCGAGGGGCGACCGCGCTCCATCGACTGCAGCTCCTCGGCGACCAGGGACCAGGCCCGGCGTGCCTGAGCCGGCGATATGCCCGCCCAGAGGGCGAATTGAGCCGGTCTTGACGGCCCGTAGCAGTGGAGGTAGAGACGCAACAGCTCCTTCGCCGCCTCCTGACGGTTCGCTTCTGGCAGCGGTTGTCCCAGCCACTCCTCCGCCAGGACGATGGTGACGGCGCGGCCCCGGTCGGGGACGAGGAGCAGCCGGCCCTGAAGCGCCAGGATGCTCAAAGCGAATCGGGCGAGGGACTCGCCGTGGGTGTTGTCTCTCAGCCCGTCGGGGGAGCGCCAGATGGCCAACTGTGCCGCAGTGAGACCCTCCTCCATCAGCCGAGCCATCGCATGCCCCAGGGTGTCCTTGGTCAGGCGCTGCCCGGCGAGAGCCGTCGTCAGCGCGGCCCCGGCACGACCGACGACCTCGGCGGCGGTGAAGCCGAGGCGCTGCAGATGGCCGCTCGCCCCGCGGATGTAGTACAGCAGCGCCTCATCGTCATCGGGCATAAGCCCCGCGGTGAAGACGGCCAGGTCCAGCGTGGGAACGACGTGGGGGGCGGCTCGCATGGCCCAGGTCTGGACGAGGGTCTTGTCCTGCAGAAGAGCCTGCTCGAGGTCGGCGGGGCGCAGGTTGGCGAGGCGGGCATGCAACGAGAGCGCTGCCGACCCCGGCGGGCTGTCCTGGATGCCGCAGGCGGAGGTCGCGAGAGCGGCATCGCCGGTGGGCAGGCGCGTCGCGAGGTGATGGCTGCGCAGGCGGAAGGCGAGCACCTGCTCGCGTGTCACGGAATCCATTGGCTAGCCTCGGCGGCGGTGGGCCAAGCGGCCGGTGTGTACGGCCAGGCCAGCGCCTCGCAGACGGTCCGCCAGCGGGGGAGGATCTCGGGTGCGAAGATCAGCGGTAGGTAGCCGAGCCGCAAGTAGGTCTTCACGGCGGCCAGGCGCCACTCGTCGGTGTAGAGGTGGACGTCGCGGCAGCCCACCTCGATCAGTCGCGCCGTGACGGCAGCACAGACGGCCAGCCCTAGGCCGCGTCCGCGGTGATCCGGGTCGGCCGCCACCCAACCGAGCTCGGCGCCGGCCGGGTGCCAGGGGGTGGGATCATCGAGGCCCAGAGCACTGGCGACGAGCAGCCCATCGTCGGTGCACTCCGCCACGTGCCAACTGCCCGGAACGACGCGGGGCAACGACAGCTCCAGCCGCCGGCGGTCGCCGCTGGGCCAGCCGGCGCGTTCCATGAGGGCGAAGAGGGCCTCGCGGTCGCCCGGGTCGCCCAGTCGCAGCCGGTAGCCGGCGGGCGTGATCGTGTCCGCGTCCGGCGTCTGGCGGTCCGGCGGCCAGACCATCTCCAGTTGTACCGGGCTCGAATTCACGGGTCAAGCGCCTCGCGAGCATCCTACCGGTCATTCTAGCGGGGGCTCCGGGCCGGTCAACCGCCCGTGCGGCGGCCGGCCGCACTTGACATTAGTGGCCGGGACCCGTAGATTCGATCAGTGACACAAGTCTTCGCGAAGTGTGTGGAGCCGACCGGCATCGGAGCCGCTGACGGCTCCATTTACTTACCCAGAGGTAGTCCGTCGGATGCAGCCGAGAAGCGTGGGCATAGTCAAGACCGAATACGTGGAGCTTTTTCAGCCGCCCAACGAGTTGCGGCTGGATAGCGGCGAGAAGATTGGGCCCATCACCGTCGCCTACGAGACGTACGGGACCCTCAATGCCGATCGGTCCAATGCCATTCTGCTCTGCCATGCGTTGTCGGGCGACGCCCATGCCGCCGGCCGCAACAGCGAGGAAGATGCCAAGCCGGGCTGGTGGGACGACATGGTAGGCCCGGGGAAGGGGTTCGACACCTCCAAGTACTTCTGCATCTGCGCTAACGTCATCGGTGGCTGCATGGGTTCCACCGGGCCTTCGTCCACCAACCTGCGCACTGGGCGACCCTACGGCCTTTCCTTCCCGGTGGTCACCATCGCCGACATGGTCCGCGTGCAGCGCGAGCTGATGCGCCATCTGGGTATCGAGAGACTGATGTGCGTCAGCGGCGGGAGCATGGGCGGCATGCAGGCGCTGCAGTGGACGGTGGACTACCCGGAGATGGTGCTGAGCGCCATTCCCATCGCCAGCGCGGCCCAGCAGTCGTCGCAGGGCATCGCCTTTGACGTGGTTGGCCGCCGGGCGATCATGTCGGACCCGAAGTGGCGCGGCGGCAACTACTATGCCTTTGGCGATCCACCGTTGGACGGGCTGGCCTTGGCGCGGATGGTGGCGCACATCACCTATCTGAGCGAGGTGTCCATGCGCCGCAAGTTCGGGCGGCGCCTGCAGGATCGTGAGCGCTACGGTTACGACTTCGCCACCGAGTTCCAGGTGGAGAGCTACCTATACTACCAGGGAGACAAGTTCACCCAGCGCTTCGACGCCAACACGTATCTCTACATAACTAAGGCAATCGACTACTTCGATCTGGCGGCGTCCAAGGGGTCGCTGGCGGAGGCTCTGCGAGAGGTGACGGCCAAGTTCCTTGTCATCGCCTTCACCTCGGACTGGCTCTACCTGCCGGCCCAGTCGCGCGAGATCGTCAGCGCTCTCAAGGTCAACAACGTAGACGTGTCCTACTGCGAGATCGAATCGGACTACGGACACGATGCCTTCTTGCTGGAGGTGGAGGAGCAGGAGCGCCTTATCGGGAACTTCCTGTCCGGAGTGGCGCGGGAGCACGGCATAGTATGAGCGATGCAGCGGCACGTCTCGCATACGATGTCATCGTTGACTTGGTTGGCCGCGGCTCGCGGGTGCTTGACCTGGGGTGCGGCGACGGACTGCTCCTGGCGCGCCTGATGGCGGAGAAGGGAGCGCGCGGCACGGGGGTGGAGCTGTCGCAGGCGGGCGTTCAGGCCGCCATCGCTCGGGGGCTCAGCGTGGTACAGGGCGACCTGGACCAAGGCCTGGCAGACTACCGAGATGGTTCCTTCGACTGGGTGATCCTGAACCAGACACTGCAGTCGCTGGTCAACCCGAGCTTGGTGTTGAACGAGATGCTCCGGGTGGGCAAGTCAGCGCTAGTCGGGTTCCCCAACTGCGGGCACTGGCGGGCACGCTGGCATCTTCTGCTGACGGGCCATATGCCGCAGCAGGCCAGCCTCGACTATCGCTGGTATGACACCCCGGCGACCAGGCTGCTGACCATCGCCGATTTCCGCTCCTACTGTGGCGAGCGGGGGATCAACATCGTCCGCGAGGTGTTTCTCACCGATCCGGACGGGGGCCGCCCGACGCGGTGGCCCAACCTCAGGGCGGAGACGGCCATCTTTGTTCTAGCCGGGCAGATCGAGGGCAGACCGAGGCAGCGTCCATGAGCGCGCCCGGTGCGGTAGCGGAGGTGTGCGAAGCGGGGGACGGGCAGGCTGAGGAGGTAGCGGCGCCGCCTCGGCACCGGACATCGGAGCAGAGCCGCGTCCGGTCGGTATTAGCCTTGGCCCTGGGCCATGCCTCGGCGGACTTCTACCCCGGGTACCTACCCACGGTCCTGCCCTACCTGATCGCCAAGCTGGGCTTCTCCCTGACCGTGGCCGGCGGACTGGCCTCGTTGCAGTCATTCTCCACCTCGCTCATTCAGCCGGTGCTTGGTTACTTGGTGGATGCTCGTCATCCGCGCCCTTACGCCGCCTGGGGCCTAGTGATTGCGGCGGTGCTGTTCAGCCTCCTGGGGCTGGCGCCCAATGTGGCCTTCCTGGCGCTATTCATCACCGTCGGTGGTCTCGGCGTGGCCCTCTACCATCCTCAGGGCGCCGCCATGTCGGCGCTGCTGGCGCAGGGACGCGCGGGCACGGCGATGTCCGTCTTCTCCACTGGCGGTAGTATCGGGCACGCCTTGGGTCCTCTGGTGGCGGTGATGGTGGTGGAGCAGTGGGGCCTGGAGAGTCTGATAGTGCTGGCCTTGCCCGGCCTGGCGGTGGCCTGGCTGGTGCACAAGTCCATGAAAAGCCCCCTTGAGCAGATGGCGTTCAACCGCAAGGCGGTGTCGCTCCGCGCCGCAGTCGCCGGGGCGGGTCCGCAGTTGGTCCTGCTGCTCGGTGTGATGACACTGCGTTCCGCGGCGACGGTGGGCGTGAGTACTATGCTGCCCATCTACCTGGAATCCAAGGGCCTGGCCATCGCGCTCGGCGCGACGGCGATCGTGGTCTATCGCCTGGCGGGCGCGGTGGGGACGCTTCTCGGTGGCCCGCTCAGCGACAAGGTAGGCCGCCGGTTGGTGATCTGGGGTTCCTTCGCCGTGGCGCTGCCCTTCGTCTACCTGTTCTTCCAGACCGACGGCATCGTGGGATTCGTCTACCTCGCCATCGGATCGGCCGTGATGACGGCCAGTGCGCCGGTGAACACGGTAATGGCGCAGGAGGTGATTCCGCGTACGGCGGCGGTGGCCTCGGGGTTGATGATGGGTGTGGGTTGGGCCCTGGGCAGCCTGAGCGTCTTCCTCATTGGGTTTCTGGCCGATCGCGGGAGCATTCAGACGGCGCTACCGGCGGTGACCCTGAGCTTTATGGCGCTCGGGCTGCTGCTCAGCCTCTTCCTGCCTAAGCGGACTGGAGTCCTGCACATCGCTTAGGTAGAGGTATGTGGTACAATGGAATATCGATTTCCGGCCCGTCCTCGGGACTTCCGGGGCGGACCCTTAGCGAGAGATGGAGTGATCTGTGTCAGATGAACTGATTATTACGCCTATAGGCGGCCTGGGCGAGATCGGCAAGAACATGATGGCCCTCGAACTTGGCGAGGACATCATCATTGTCGACTGCGGTGTCATGTTTCCCGAGGGTGATATGCTCGGCATCGACCTCGTTCTGCCCGACTTCGCCTTCCTCATGGCCAAAGCCGACCGTATTCGCGGCATCGTGCTCACGCACGGCCATGAGGATCATATCGGGGCGCTGCCCTACTTCCTGCGCAATGTGAACGTGCCGATATACGGCAGCGATCTCACTCTCGGCCTGGTGAAGGTGCGGCTCAAGGAGCACAAGATGCTCAGTGTCGCCGATCTGCACCAGGTCGAAATGGGCGACCGAGTCCAGCTGGGCGCCTTTGAGGTCGAGTTCTTCTCCGTTAACCACAGCATCCCCGAGGGGATGGGGTTGGTGATCCGTACGCCCTTGGGGCCGGTGGTTCACAGCGGAGATTTCAAGTTCGACTATACGCCGGTGCAGGGACGGAGCGCCGACTTCGCCAAGCTGGCAGAACTGGGAGGCGAGGGTGTTTTCGTCCTCCTGGCCGACAGCACCAACGCCGACTCGCCCGGTTTCACACCCTCGGAGCGAGTGGTCTCGGAGGCCTTCTCGGAGGTCTTCTCGGAGGCCGCCGGCCGGGTGATCGTGGTCACCTTCGCGTCCCTGGTGTCTCGCGTCCAGCAGGTGGTGGATGCGGCCGTGCGCCACGGTCGCAAGGTGGCCGTGACGGGGTTCAGCATGGAGAAGAACACCGACATGGCCCAAGAGCTGGGCTACCTGAAGATCCCTGAGGGGACCCTCATCAAGATCGATGACATCGGCAAGCTGGCCGACGACAAGGTGACCATACTGGCCACCGGCAGTCAGGGCGAGCCTTCGGCAGCACTGGCGCGAATGGCGGCCGGCCGGCACGCTCACGTGAGCGTGCGCGCAGGGGACACGGTGGTGCTCTCCGCCCACCCCATCCCCGGAAACGAGGAGATGGTCGGCCGGATCATCAACCGGTTGTTCCAGAGAGGCGCCAACGTTATCACCGACCAGATGCTGCCGGTGCACGTCTCCGGCCACGCCGGTCAGGAAGAGGAGAAGCTGCTGCTCGCGATGACGCGACCGCGCTACTTCGTGCCCATCCACGGCGAACTGCGGCACCTGCACATGCATGCCCGCACGGCCATGGAGATGGGCGTGCCGCGGGACAACGTCTTCGTGGTGGAGAACGGGTACCAGCTGCACTTCACCGCCGAGCGTGGCTGGGTGGGCGAGCGCATGCCTGGGGGATATGTCTTCGTGGATGGAGCCGGCGTAGGCGATATCGGCCCCTCGGTGATGCGCAATCGCGCCGCTCTGGCGGAAGCGGGAGCCGTCGCCGTGGCGGTGCTGATGGACCGTGAGACGGGACTGGTGATAGGTGAGCCGGACCTAGTGTCGCGCGGCTTCATCTACCTGCCCGAGTTCGGCAGCGTCATTGACGGCGCGCGGGATGTCCTCATGAAGGACCTGGAGGGGGCGCGCCCGCTGGGCCGGGGAGCGATAGCGAACCGGGTGCGGGCCGTGCTGGCGCGCTACTTCCACGAGCAGACCGGCCGTAACCCTGTCATCCTGCCGCTGGTGCTGACCTCGCCGGCCTAGAAGGCGGGGGTTTGTTCGGAGCGCCGGCGACCTCTGCCGAGGGACCGGCGCTCTAGTCGTTCGGCTTCGTGGAAGCCTCTAGCCGCCGCCGAACTCGCTCAGCTGCTCCGGCCAGGTCGTTCCACCAGCGCAGGCAGTACTCCTGGATGGCGTCCAGATCGCGACGGTCCGCCTCCTCCCCTCGATCCAGGTTGACTATGCGGCTGACCCACGCCTCCAGGTCTTCCAGGTTGCGGTAGTGGTAGTAGTAGGCGAAGGTATCGGCGTTAAGGCAGGCGCCGGAGCGGGCGCGTCGGTAATGGCCGAGTAGTGCCTCCCCGTGTACCCCGTCCGCCCAGAAGAAGAGGTCCTGCTCCGCCGGTGCCAGCCGCAGCCCTTCCCAGTCGAGCAGGTACAGTTCCCCCTCGGTAGTCAGGATCAAGTTCTGTTGGTGCAGGTCGGCGTGGCAGAGGACCAGCGCTGCACCGCGCCCGCGGGCGCCATCGGCCAGTTGCTCCGTGCGCCTCAGCAGACGGAGGAGTTCTGCTTCCCGGGAGAGCAGCAGGTCGCGCAGCCCGATGACGCCGGGCCGATCGGCGGGGCCAACGGACCGCAGCCGTTCCAGGGCTGCCAGCAGCGGGGCGCGGAAGACGAGGCGATAGTCCTCGCGGGGTAGGGTGGCACTGAGCTCACTGCCCACTAGGGAGTGGAGGGCGGCGACTCGCTCCGCTAGGTGCCGCACCAGGGACTCCGGCCAGGCGGCGCTGTCGGCGGGCGGATGGTCCCCGGGGACGTACTCGCTCAGAAGCAGGTCGAAGTCGCCGAAGGGCTCCACGAACGAGCCCGCTGGTGTGGCTATGGGCGCGGGTAGCCAGGGGAAGCCGGCCTGGCGAAGGCGGGGCAGCAGGGGGAGCCTCTCAGCGCTGGCCGCCAGCCACTGGCGCCCGTCGGGTGACCGGTCGTAGACCTTGAGGACGAAGGCACTCCCGCCCGTCACGTCGAGCCGGTACGAGCGTGCCGACCACCCTCCCGGCAGAGCCGAAATGCACCTGATGGCCGGCAGGCCGAACTGCGCTCGGGCGTGTGCTGCCAGCATTTCCTCGTCCGGCCAGGGCTGCTCCGCCGCACTAGGCGCCACCGCCGCTCTTCCTTGCCACGAGCAGCAGTCGCTGTTCGTTGCTGAGCACAACCCCTTCGGGCGTACCGGTGGCCTCCAGGATGGCCGACACCTGCTGCCAGTGGTGACGGGGGCTGAAGTCCTCCGGCATCGGAATGGCCTTCAACCAGAAGACGAACGACTCCAAATCGAGGAACCAGTAGCGAACGTCGTATTCCCCCCAGACCTCGATGTCGCATCCGAGGGCCCGCAGTTCTTCACGCACGGCGGGCACGTCATCCCACCGCGAAACGCTATACTCGCCACCCGCGGTACAGCCGAAGACTCGACAGATGTGCTCGGTGTTGCGATCGCCCACCTGCTGGGTGATGAAGCGTCCGCCCGGCCGAAGCACGCGGACGATCTCGGCTGGGCAAAGGTTGGCGTGGCGGTTGAGCACCACGTCGAAAGACTCGTCCTCCAGGTCGAGGTGCTCGGCCGGCATGACCTGGAAGGCTACTTTGCTCGCCATGTCCGGCGCGGTGTTGGCCCGAGCGGTCGCGATCATGTCCTTGCTGATATCCGTGCCCAGCCCCTGGCCAAAGTACGGAGCCAGCCTCAGGAAGCGCTCGCCGCCACCGGTGCCAACGTCCAGGACCCTGTGGTCGGGGTGCAGGTAGGCGCGTACGACCTCGTGGTACTCCCAGGGCACCGGGTCGCGCCGGTCGCGGACGCGGGAGAAGTCCCAACCACTACGTTCAGCGACGCTGTCATGTAGCCGCTCCAGCTGGAGTAGGTTCATTGGTCCAGCTGCTCCTGTAGGGATTCGATCAGCGAGGGAAGATAGACCGCCCAGAAGGCATCGCCCTTCGCCGCGCTGCCCCTGGACGGCTCGCCCAGCGAACCCATCGGCGAGACCTGCCGGACGTCCTGGGGGAAGCCGGTTTCCGGCGTCACCTGCACGCCACGGAGGCGCTCGCGGAATCCGGGCGCATCGGTGGGGTTCGGGCCGACGAGGTCCGGCCGGAGCGAGGCGACCTGGGAGGCCTCGCGTTCGCCGGCGTGCCACTCGTCGGTGGAGAAGCCGGCAGCGGCGATGGCCTCATTGCGGGCGGGGACATTGCGCGGAACGAGTACTCGCAGACCGGGGTGCCGTTGGCGCAGGTCTTCATGGAAGGCCGGATCGAAGACTACGTAGTTGCCGCCGTGCCAGGAGAGCAGGATCACGGTGGTGAAGCCGGTCTGCGCCAGCGAGTCGACGACGTCGCGGATGACGGCGGCCAGTGTCTCGTGGCGTAGGGTGAGCGTGCCCGGGAAGGACAGGTGGGTGGCGGAGCTGCCGACCGGGAGCGTCGGCAGGAGGTAGGCGTCGAAGGCGTCGGCGACGGCCTCGGCGATCCTGCTGACGATGAGCGAGTCGGTGCTCAGTGGGAGGTTGGTGCCATGCTGCTCGGTGGCGCCGACGGGCAGGACGGCCACGGTGACACTGGACTGCTCCACGTCCTTCCAGGTGTTCTCCACGGTCAACACGGTTAGGCTTCTCCTGCCAGCGCCCGTATGCACAGGGCTGAGTGGACTACCGGCGCCGCCAGTCTAGCAGATGCAGCCGCCCGCGTCAGACGCTGGTCCTAGGCGGGCTCTGGTCAACCCATCGCTTTGACCGGTTGACTTCCTATGGTATAATCATGGTCTGTTGGGCATGTATGAAGGTGCGCGATGTCGCACCCACCGGAGGAACATCAGTGACAATTACCCGTGAAATGACCATCGGCGAGACAGTCGAGAACTTCCCACAGACCATCGAGGTGTTCCTTCGTCACGGGCTCTTCTGCCTGGGATGTGCGGCGGCGCGCTTCGAGAACATCGAGCAGGGCGCGGCGGCCCACGGCATCGACGTGGAAGCGCTCATGACGGACCTCAATGCGGCCGTGGAAGCTAGTGCTGCACCGGCCGGCTAGGTTCGGCCCGGCAGTAGGTGACGGACATCAGAAGTGAGGGCGAGCCCCGGCCATCTTGGCCCAGGGGCTCGCTTGGTGACGGGGTGATATGGCTGACAGAGAGATAGTGGTTGATGGTGACCCAGTACTGCGGCGACGCGCCCGAACGGTGCGACGTTTTGGGACCGCTCTTCAAGACCTGGTGAACACCATGTTCGACACCCTCCGCGCCGCCAACGGCTTGGGCCTGGCCGCCCCGCAGATTGGCGTCTCGGAGCGGGTCATCGTGGTCGAGATCCCGGAGGACACGGAGGATGAATCCGGCGCCGGGACGTCTGTGGCCCTGGTCAACCCCGAGATCGTGAAGGCCAGAGGCGAGCAGCTCGGGCCCGAGGGTTGCCTCTCCGTGCCCGGCTTCTACGGAGACGTGCGCCGGGCCCTGCAGGTGACCGTCAAGGGCCGGGATCCGCAAGGGCGCGAGGTCCGCATGAAGGCTGACGGCCTCCTGGCGCGTGCATTGCAGCACGAGATCGACCATCTTGAGGGCGTGCTGTTCATCGACTTGGCCGAGCCGGGGACTATGCAGTACGTCGGCGAGGAGGACGTGGAAGGGCTGGTGGACGGTGAGGCTCAACCCACCGTCACCGAAGCTCCACCAGGGTCGGCCTAGACGCAGCATCGCGAACTGGGGCACGGGAGTGGGATCGGCCGCGAGGTCGGTCCCACTCGTTTCTTTCGCCGCCGACTTGCCGTGCTCGTGCGCGGGCGGCACACTAGCTCATCAACACCTGCGGGGGTGCCCTATGGCTGATGCCAAGCACTACGACTACCTCGTGATCGGTTCCGGTGCGGCCACCACTGCCCTCAGTCTGGCGCGTTCCCACGGCCTCAAGGTGGCCCTGGTGGATAAGGGGCCCGCGGGCGGCACCTGCCTGAACGTCGGCTGCATCCCCTCCAAGCTGCTCATCTACCCCGCCGACCGGGTGACCGAGATCGAGGAGGCGGCACGACTCGGCATCTACAGTGAGATCCTGCGGGTGGACTTCCCGGTCATCATGAAACGGATGCGCTCGACGGTCCACCCCTCGCGGGACCAGATCCGTCGCTCCCTGCGCGCTATGCTGGGAGAGGACTACTACGAGGGTACCGGTCGGTTCGTGGGAGACCACCTCCTGGAAGTCCACGGTCTCCTGCTGCAGGCGGACAAAGTGGTCATCGGCGCCGGCGCCCGGCCTTTCATTCCCCCCATCGAAGGCCTGGACGGCGTCCCCTACCTGACCAACGAGACTCTGCTGGACCTGGACAAGCGGCCTGAAAGCCTCGCCATTATCGGCGGCGGCTACATCGCCGTGGAGTATGGCCACTTCTTCTCCGCCATGGGGACCAAGGTCACCATACTGGAGATGGCCGACCGGCTGCTGACCGAGGAGGAGCCGCTCATCTCCGCCCTCCTGGAGCGCAAGCTGTCGGAGAGGGTGGCGGTGCGCACGGGCAGCAAGGTCGTCGGAGCGCGCCGGGCCGGTCGCGGGGTGGAGCTGGATGTCGTTAGCGAGGCGGATGGGAGCCGCAGTACGGTGGGCGCGGAGAGACTACTGGTCGCGGCCGGACGAGTGCCGAACTCCGATGTGCTGCAGGTGTCGGAGACCGGCGTGGAGGTGGACTCCCACGGCTTCATCGTGGCCAACGAGCGCATGGAGACCAGTGCCCCCAACATCTGGGCCTTGGGCGACGTGATAGGCAAGGGGATGTTCCGCCATGTCGCCAACGAGGAGGCCTATGTTGCGGCACACAACAGCCTCCACGACGAGAAGATCGAGATGGAGTACCACGCGATGCCGCGAGCGGTGTTCGGCTACCCGCAGATAGCTTCCGTGGGGATGACGGAGGCGCAGGCCGCCGCCGAGCATCACCTGCTGATCGGCTACGCCCACTACTCCGATGTAGCCAAGGGCGAGGCCATGATGGAGTTCGACGGCTTCGCCAAGGCGGTGGTGGACGCCCATGACCGGCATATACTGGGATTCCACATCATCGGGCCGTACGCGCCCATCCTCATTCAGGAAGTGATCAACATTATGGCCGCCAAGGGCACGGTGTCGCAGGCTTTCCTTGGTATGCACATCCATCCGGCTCTGCCCGAGCTGGTGGTGAGGACGCTGGCCAATCTACGGCCGCCGCAGGACTGGCCGCAGGCGCCATTCGCCGGGCATGATCACCATCACGACTAGCAGGCCGACAGGAAAATCAAACGGGGACCGATCGTTCGATCGGTCCCCGTCGCTTAAGAGGCAAAAGAAGGAGCCTCAGCCAGCTTTTCGGTTCCGACAGGCTTCTCTCCAGCCTACTTCGCCCTCTTGCGAGGACCACCGCTTCCGACACTGCCAGTCACTACCTTTCGGCGTTCTATCTGGCTTCCCTTCCCCGCCTCGCTCGCCTGTCTCCACCATTCCTGGCTTTGACCGTCCGCGCTGCGTTCACCGGGCTCCGGCTTGGTCTCGAATCTCGGGGTTTCCCCCGGCGAAGGATCTCTCCTTCTTTCCGTCCTGAGCCAGCTTGTCGGCCTCGGTACCTTTCGGCTGCAGTCCGCCTGTGTCACTTACTCGACTGCTTGAGGCTCCCCACCGATCCTTGGCTCTCGCCTCCGACCGATGTGAAAACAGTCTAGCACCGCCCGGTGACGGTGTCAATAGGTTGAACATTAAGATTCTCGACGTACCCGCAGGCGTCAGGCCGGACGTGGTGCGGAGGGCGAAGCTTGACCGTCGGTTCGCGGCTGCCCTAGACTAGAAGCTTGGCGCGGGGGGACTGCCCTGTGAATCAAGATCCGCGCGGAGGGCTTCCATGGCCGAGCAGAGTCGGTTAGCGCGACTGCTGTCACAACGCATACTGGTGGCCGACGGTGCCATGGGCACCATGCTGCAGGATGCCGGCCTCGAGCCCGGCACACCGCCGGAGGTTTGGAATCGGGACCGGCCCGAGGCGGTTCGTGCCGTCCATGCCGCCTACCTACGTGCCGGGGCCGACTTGCTGGTTGCCAACACCTTCACCGCCACCCGCCTGCAGCTGGAGCGCCACGGGCTAGCCGACAAGGTGGCGGAGCTGAACCGCCTCGGGGTGGAACTGGCGCGGATGGAGGCAGGGCCGGAGCGGCTTGTCTTTGGCGACATGACCTCCACGGGAGCGCTGCTGGAGCCCTTCGGCACCCTGTCCTTTGCCGAGGCGCGCGACGCCTACGCCGAGCAGGCGGAAGCCCTGGCCGCAGGCGGGCCCGACGCCATACTCATCGAGACTATGATGGACGTGAACGAGGGCCGGGCCGCCATCCAGGGCGTCCACGACGCCACAGATCTCCCCGTGATCTGCACATTCAGCTTCCAGAAGGGTGGCCGCACCGTTATGGGGGCCGGGCCGGCTGAGGTGGCGCAGTTGTGGCAGGAGGGGCTGGCGGCAATCGGCGCCAACTGTGGCCACAACCTTCAGGACACGCTTGCCGTCGTGGAGGAGCTCCGTCGTTTGCTTCCCGAGGCTACCCTCATGGCCAAACCCAACGCCGGGGTGCCGGTGCTGGGTGAAGACGGCCGCACTCACTTCGACGTCGACCCGGAGCCAATGGGGGCCTTCTCAGTGCGCTTCCTGGACGCGGGCGCCCGCATCATCGGCGCTTGTTGCGGCAGCACCCCGGATCACATCGCCGCCATCGCCCGGGCGGCGCGAGCCTATCCCTCTTCCGGAGGCACGAATGTCTGAGATCACCGCCGGCGACTTCCGCTACTATGATCTCCGCCGCCGTACCGCCAGCGACGACATCGGTGCTCTGTTCCCCGACTGGCAGCCGGGTGATGAGCGCGTGGCCGTCTTCACACCGCATGACGATGATGGCGCCCTCGGCGCCGGGTACTCGATGCTGGCGGCGATGGCCAACGGGGCCGAGGTCTACGTCATGGTCTTCTGCGACGGATGGGCCGGCTACAGCACCCCGGAGGAAGCTTCCGGGATCGTGGCTCTTCGCGGTGAGGAGACCCTAGAAGCTTACCGATCCATGGGCGTACCGGATGAGAACATCCTGCGCATGGGCTACGCCGACTTCAGCGTGCTGCCCTACATCGGCTGGCACCTGGACTCCGGCAAGCTGGGCACCATCGCCAACGTCGTCCCCACCCTGCGGCGGCTGCAGGTGACACGCCTGCTCATCCCCAACGGCTACCGCGAGCACGTAGATCATGAGGCGGTGCACCGAGTGGGTGCGTTCGACGGTCCCCAGGTGGGAGACGCCATTCTGGCCGAGTACGGCCGGGCCAAGCCCGTGCGCAGCTTCATGCAGTACGCCGTCTGGGCCGACCTCTCCCCCGAGGACGCGCTGGTGAGCGGCGAAGACACCCGCGTGCGGGCCAACCGCGCTATAGTAGCCACACCGAAGGTCGAGGATGCGGTCATGGAAGCAGTGCTGGCTTGGAAGAGCCAGGGCCAGGTCATCGAGGGGTTAGTGGATCAGCGGGCCGGCCGGCGCCATGGCGACAAGTGGCTCGAGGTCTACTACTCCTTCGACCCGCGGCCGCTCCTGGACTACGGTCCCTACCACAAGCTGATCGAGACCATAGCTTAGGCTCCGACCGCGGAGCCGGTCCCGCGCTGGGGGTGCTGGAATGGCAGAACTGCCCGAGCTGTTGGTGCTGGCCGAGCAGATGGGTACCGAACTGGCCGGCAAGACCCTGGCGGACGTCGAGGTGGTGCAGGAGAAGTGCCTGAACCTGCCGCCGGCGGCGTTCCGCCAGAACCTCGTCGGGTGCCGGATCGATCGGGTCTACAACCGGGGCAAGTGGATCTTCCTCGATCTCAGCCAGGAAGGTCACCTGCTGCTCAACCTCGGCATGGGGGCGGATCTGCTGTACTACGGGCCCGGGCAGGCCTGGGACGACGGACACCGGGTGCGCTTCCACTTCGATGACGGATCGGGCTTCACCTGTCGCTTCTGGTGGTTCGGGCACGCTCACTACTGCTCCACCCCTGAACTTGCGGGGCACGAGCCGACGGCCTCGCTGGACGTGCCCAGCACGCAGCGGGTGATGGACGCCCTGGCGGGCCTCAAGCGGCAGGGGATGACGATCGTGTTGGTGGAGCACCGGCTGGCTGAGGCGGCTCACCTGGCCGACCGGTTGGTGGTGATGGACGACGGGCGGATTGTGGCCGAAGGAGACCCCACCGAACTGCTGGGCGACCGGGCCCTGCGGCGGCGATTGGGATTGCG